>Ga0070711_100000021_pt1 | contig 122874 bp, 105 predicted proteins | sample LARL53metaG_FD_65452 | JGI IMG/M metagenome (GOLD analysis project Ga0070711, IMG submission 65452) | Corn, switchgrass and miscanthus rhizosphere microbial communities from Kellogg Biological Station, Michigan, USA - LAR L5-3 metaG | ecosystem: Host-associated > Plants > Roots > Rhizosphere... | reverse complement strand
GTCCGATTGTACGGGCCAAAGAGGGCATTGTTACAATCCCGGAGCTCCTCCATGGCACTGAACTGCGCCGTGCCACCCATCGGCCCTGTTGATGAGCCGGGCGTCATATACGTATTGCTGCTGTTGGGCGGACAAGCCTCTGCCGTGACAACCTCACTTACATCGCGAAGTCTTGAAGCGGATTTGCATGGGACTCTCCCAGACTCCTACGTCTGGCGTGCACCGAATTGTGCGAGTGATGGTGACTGTCTCGTAGTCAGCCGTGCGGATCAAATTGCACCCACCAGTGAATGAGATATCCCGAAGAAGTTTGCCACGCTGAGTAAGCGGCAGGACCTCATCGAGGATTTCGGTAACTTTATCTGATGGCATTAGTTTGAGCGAGGTGTCGTTTGAAACCAGGGAATGCAAAGGCTCAATTATCATTTCGCACGGTTGTCCGTCTTTCGCAACGGCGACGGTCATTACTATGCCTGGTCGCACGACGTAGCGCTCGGCATCAGGATTGCCGTATCTCTGCCGCAACTCTTGCGACGTTTGCGGAGTAACCGGCAAGACTAGCAATGCCATAGCTGACGCTAATTGTACAAGTGACCCGCTGCTCACCGTAAACACGCCTCGCGCCCTTCATCAAGCTCATGTGATTATGTCGGCGCCCGCTGTGCTCATAGTTGGTATTTCTGCTCTTTCTATGATCGCCGCTATATCTGATCACTTGGCTCGTCTAAACAAGTACTGGCCTTGAAATCCACGCAACTCATCCTCATGGACGAATTGCAGGAATTCCCATCCATCCGCCCCAAGCTCATTCATAGTGCGTTCTGGCTCTCCCAGTTTGCCAGTTCCAAACACTTGAATAGTGACGATTCGGTACTCCCATGCAACTCTTGAAGAGGCGTGACTTCGATTGCTAAATCCAACAATACCGGCGAAGGCGAGAATCACCAGGCATGTTATCAAAACCATCAAAGAATTCTTTGCTCGAATCATGTCTTCTCCTTTCGACGCTGCTAAACGTTGAAACCAGCGGAGGTCCGAAGTAGCTCCAAACCTCCGCTGGTCGTGAATGTTCCGCAAAGCGCTGCAATCGCTCAGAGACCGCAGGTCGCTTTGCTAATTTCAATTGGTCACGCCCAGACCCGTTGATCCTCCCCCATTCGCTGGATTAAGAATCACTTGAGTGAGAATGCTATCTGAGCCCCCCTGACCATTGGGGCGTCTGACATCAGAAACCCGGATCGTGAACATATATGTCCCTGTGGCTGTGACAGTATTGGCTGTGACTTGAAAGCTGGCTGACACCGTGTCGCCTAGGTTTAAGTTGACGTTTTGTGTTTGCGTATCAGGGAAATAGCTAAAGTTTCCCCCCGTCGTGTTCTTGATAATCTCAACGACAACAAAGTCCCCTTGCTGTAGGCCGCCGGTGGCTGCGGGAGACGCCGAGATCGATGCGCTCCCCGTAGACATGTGATTTCCGGCGCCGCTGCCTGCGACACTGGCAGGGTCGAAGGGAATGTTGGTAACGCTAATCAACGGCTTGACCACGACAGAGCCGCTTCCTCTTGGGTGGATGGTAATGGCGGCGCACCATTGGCCATAAACAGTCGACTGAAACTCGGCCGTCACCGTGCCACTGCCCGGCTGCAAACACGAAACCAGCCCGCTGCTGCTCACTGTAAACACGCCTGTGTCACTCGAACTCCAGGTGCTGATTGAGGTCCGATTGTACGGGCCAAAGAGGGCATTGTTACAATCCCGGAGCTCCTCCATAGCACTGAACTGTGCCGTCCCACCCATCGGTCCTGTTGATGAGCCGGGCGTCATATACGTATTGCTGCTGTTGGGAGGACACGAACAAGTGTTCCCGCAACTGAAGCTGCTGGCCAAGCCCTCGGCCACATTGCGGGTCTCAGCCCTACCGATCAGCGAACCAATCGTCTCTTCAAACCAGACGACTTGACCGCCTTCAACATCGCTCGGCATCACGCTGTCGCGAATGTCCTTCTGCTGGCCGTCGCGCAAGGCACGAATGTCCACTGCGATGGTTTGATAGGGTTGCAACGGCAAGCGTTCGAGATTGTAGGAGCCGCCGTTGTAGCGCACCTGTACGAGAGCAAAGACCGGCTGGTTGATGGTGTTCTTGAGGTGGAGCACGGTGCTGAAGCCGCCATCGAGTCGCCAGGGATAGCTGCCGCTCACGCGCAGCATCTCGGCGAGCGGGTCCTTGATCGGCACGTCAAAGGCCAAGTCGCCGCTCTGATCTACGCTCGTCAGTCGCGCGATGACTGCGCCGGGGCTTCCGCTATATTCGATGTCCACCCCGGCATCATCCACCGGCCCCGGCCCGGTGAATCGCGCCATTGCAGTTGATAGCTCGACCTGTCGGACTTCATTAGGCGCAAGCTCTAACTTCGCAATCTCAGCGCGACCAGCGACGCCGGAAATCGTGTAATCGACAAAGACCCGCGCTTCCGCCGACTGGTCGCCGGCGTTGGCCATCAACAGCGGCGCGTTGAATCGCGTCCCCGCGGGAAAGCCTTCCTTGCTGCCGGGCTTGCCGAAGCGAACGTGTGCGCCCGCAAGGTGAGCAGTCTTTGCCGTGGCGCCATCAACGAAAGGCAAGTTGCAGGAAAAGCCGGTCTTTTCATTCAACGCAAAGCCGGTGACGATAACTGCCCCGGGCATGCCGTTATGCTCAATGCGAACGAGCGCCGCGCGAACGTCTTGTCGATTTGTCAGGAACTCTTTCAGCTCGACCACGCGTGTCTCGTGGGCATTGAGAGTAAGCGACTTGATACTGGTTGCCGAGCCGATGTTGACCGTGAGCATATCTGCGGTCGTGTTGGTAAGCGCCGCGCTCGCCTGTGTGCCCGCATCCGGGCTCCACACGATGCCATCGAGCCGTGTGGAGGCAAATCCCATTGACATGGTTGGAAAGGACTCGAAGATGAGGTGGCTGGATGCGGAGGCCACACTGATCTGGCCCGTTACTGCCATTGCTGGCCCGTGATAGGCAACCTGTACGCTGCCGGAATGGAAATCGCCCCGCGCGTTAGAGGTCAGTTCGGCAATGCTGAATCTTTGCACGTCTTGCGGCGGCAAGGTCAGAATCGGCGTAGTGAACGATTCGCCGTGGATGTTGAAGAAGGTTACTGTCGCCGTCATCGGACCGAGCAGGTTGTTGTTAAGCCGCAGCGTCGAGTTCATATCGCCTTGCTCGATAAAATACGCGAAACTCATGATCTGGTCGTCGCTCGGCGGCGGCACAGGAGCCGGCATGGCGGCGACGGTTGTCTCAGGTCCAGTAGTTGTCGAAGCATCGACGCGACGCGCCTTCAAGCCTTGAAGCGTCAACAGCGCCGGCACGAAGAATGTTATCATCACAACGAAAAGCAAGAACAGTCTGCTTTTCCGAACCGATCTTGACACCGGGCGCACAGGGTCTTGGCCCGGCTGACTCGCAACAGCTATATTTGACATGGCACACTCCTTTCGAGGTGTTGTGTTGAGGGCAAGGCAGACCTCGCCAACCAAGCACAGGCTGTCTTGCCTCTTTTGTTTTCGCGCGATCAAGGACGCTCGATCGCAACAGAATTCGATAGATTACCTAAACTGTGAGGCAGTAGTCTTGACGGAACATTCGCTTTCTTCTTAAGGCGAGAGATTGTTGCTGTTATTTACTGCAGTTTGCGATGAGCTGAGCGGTTATTGTAAACCCACTGACACTGCCCAACTGCGCCTACTCACTATTCTTCAACTGCGGACGCACCGATCGTACTCCGCCGAGTTTCCTTGTCCCTGTTTGCTTTCCTGGGTTTCCTCGCGGTTCGCCCCACAGATTTAACCCAATCCTCTACCAACTGCTGTTGGGATGTGAATCTCAGTCCCTTTGGTGAGTTCAATATTTTTCACTCCTTCAAAGGGACAACCTGAAAACCACTCCATCCTATAGTTCCGGCACTCAGAAATCTGTTCAATATTAGACAGGTTTGAAAATAATGTAAGTCCCATCCCACGCAGCGGTGGGATGGATCACAGCATGCAGGAATACCTTCGAGCCTGGTTCACTGAGGTCTTCGCCACGAGGCCGCGTACCGCGGAGGGTCCAGCAAATAATCGAGGCAAAGCCAAAAACTCCGAGCGTGCCGATTGAAAAGAACCGGCAGCACAAGGGCCTCGACGAACAGCACTCCGTAAACAATCTGGTCAACGTTACGCAGCGCGATTGCAAGGATCAAGTACGTGATAAAAATAGAGAGCTCTGTGGCAATGACGTTTAGATAGATCGCCCCGACGAAATAACCCTGTTCGCGAAGAAATCTCAAGTCACAGAAGCGGCAGCTTTCATGCATTTGGAAAAAAGACTTATAGAGCGGACCCAGTCCGCACTCGGGACACGTGAGCTTCACCGCTCTGAATATGAGTCTCCTGGCTCGGACAAAGTCCATTTCATAACAAGTCTATCCTGCTCTTTGGCAAGCGAAAAGGTGCTAATGTAGAATGGTGCTCGACTACTATCACTCGACCGTCAAATGAAAGCGACTGGAATGATCGATTCGGTTCACGCTAACGACCGCGGCGTACGTCCGTATTTGTCGATCGTCGTTCCGGTTTATCGCAGCGAAGATTGCCTCGAAGCGTTGATCAGCGAAATCGGCGACGCGCTCGAACCAACCGGGCATGACTATGAGGTAGTACTCGTAAACGACTGCTCGCCTGACAATTCATGGTCGGTGATCGAGTCTCTCTGCCGGAGCAATCCGAGAGTTGTGGGCGTTGACTTGAGGCGCAACTTCGGACAGGACAACGCTCTGATCACTGGCTTGCGGCTCGCGCGCGGAAACTACGTCGCGATAATGGATGACGACTTGCAGCATCACCCGCGCGATCTTCCAGCGCTGCTTCAAAAAATCGAAGAGGGCAGCGACGCTGTTTATGCAGTCTTTCGAGTGAAGCGGCAAAAGCTATGGAAGAATTTCGGTAGTTGGTTCAACGGACGAATTGCCGAACTGGTAATCAACAAGCCCAGAAACGTTTATCTGTCGCCTTACAAGATCATTCGTGCGGAAGTCGTCGATATGATCTGCAAGTACGAAGGTCCTGATCCGTATATCGACGGGTTGCTATTCCAGGTTACCTCGCGAATCGATCAGATTCCGGTCGATCATCATCCGCGCTACTCGGGCCGCAGCACCTACACGGTTTGGAAATCGTTGAGAGTCTGGGGACGGCTCGCTTTTTCTTTTTCGGCGCGTCCGTTGCGACTCGTTAGCTGGTTTGGTTTTGGATTCGCGGCGCTCGGATTGATTCTGGCTGTCGTGGTTATTCTGTATCGCCTTCTTTATCCACAAGACTTCTCGCCCAATGCGGTAGGCTGGGCCTCTCTGATGGTCGCGCTTCTGGTTTTGAGCGGAATTCAGATGTTGTTCTTTGGGTTTCTTGGCGAATATGTCGGGCGCACCTTTTTGAGGGTGAACGATAAGCCGCAAGCCTCTATTCGCCAAGTCCTCAACTACGATGTGGTCGATATGCCAGCCGTGGAAGAGAGCGCATTGTCGGGTAAACGATGAAATCGGCTAACTGGAATCGCAACGAGCCCATCCAAGGTTTGCAGTGGCAACCAGTCTGATCTACAGAAGCGCTTCGATATACGAACTCGCGATGCGCTTGCTCTACGGCCGCCACTACACGTCGCGCTACCAAGCGATCTCCGATCTCATCAAACCGGGTTCGAGCGTGCTGGACCTTTGCTGCGGTCCCGCGCTTTTGTATCGCCATCTCAGGTCGAAAGATGTTGAGTACCTCGGCCTGGACATTAACGCGAGATTCGTTGATCAGTTGAATCGACGAGGCGGGAAAGGACAAGTGTGGGACCTGAGAAGCGAGCAAGCTCTCCCGCGTTCGGACTATGTCATCATGCAAGCGAGCCTTTATCATTTTTTGCCTGATGCCTCCCCGGTTGTAAACCGGATGCTTCGCGCCGCTCGGAACCAGGTAATCATCGCCGAGCCGGTTCGCAATCTTGCTACGAGCGATTCGAGGCTTCTCTCGTGGATTGGCCAAGTGTTCACCAACGCGGGAACCGGCGAGCAGCATCATCGATTCAATGAATCAAGTCTCGCGGAGTTCTTCTCGAAATACTCGACGCGCGTAGTCCAATCGTTTCCGATAGCGGGCGGCCGCGAGAAGATCTACGTCCTCCAGGCTTGAACTATCCGTCGCAATCAAGTCGTAATGAATCGACCTGAAGTTGACACCGAAAGAACTTCTGAATATAGATTTCATTGCATCACCTGGCGCCGCAAGCCTGGCTTGGCAGAAATGTGATTTTCTGATGTTAGCTTTTAACGAATTGAGCTTGCGAGAGGGCGCCATCAGGAGTCCGGCAAGAATTGAGCGATGATAAGACCCACGAGCACCGACAAGTCGTCCAAACCAATCCTCAACGACGAATCTTCCCGCTCATTCAGCATCGAGCGTCAATTCGGATTCATGTTGTCTGGATTGTTCATTGGCTTCGGCGGTTGGTGGCTCTATCGTGGCAGATACGGTGTTCTTTCTTACCTTCTCATCGCGTTAGGCGGCGGGTTGGCAGTACTAACGATATTCCTGCCGGCGGCCCTGGTTCTTCCCACCCGCTTGTGGATGTCCATTGCCGGACTGATGTCCTTTGTAATGACGCCGGTGATTCTTGCGGTTGTTTACTTCGGACTCATCACGCCGATCGCCGTCGTTCAACGGCTGATCGGATGGGATCCGCTCCGCCGTCGCGCCCAACCTTCGGATTCGTATTGGCGAGTCTACAGAGAGCGACAGCATGATATTCATCATTATGAGAAGATGTACTAGTCAAGGAGATTAAACCTTTGTCGAAGTTAAGAGTCGTCGGAGAGTTCTGGCAGTTTTTGAAGTACGACAAGAAGTTTTGGCTTGCTCCGATAGTTTTAGTTCTGGTCGTTGTTGGATTCCTATTGTACCTTGCCGCATCGTCCGCGCTGGCTCCATTCATATATTCTCTATTCTAGATGACAAGCATACTGGGCATCTCGGCGTTCTATCACGACTCGGCCGCGTGCCTGGTTCTGGACGGGGAGATCATCGCCGCCGCACAAGAAGAGCGCTTCACACGGATCAAACACGACAGCCGTTTCCCGCGAAATGCCGTGCGATATTGCTTACAGGAGTGGGGAGGCGATGTGCAGCAGCTCGATTACGTCGGCTTCTACGACAAGCCGCTTCTGAAGTTTGATCGTCTGCTGGAGACCTATGTCAACTTCGCACCAATCGGCTTTCGATCATTTCTCAAAGCGATGCCGCTTTGGATAAAAGAGAAACTCTGGATGCCCGATCTTATTCGAACCGAACTCGCAAAGTCGACCGGAGTTTCGGATGAAAAGCGCGCGCGCAACCTCGGCAAGGCGTATCAGTGGAAGATCCTTTTCGGAGATCACCACGAGAGCCACGCTGCCAGCGCTTTCTATCCTTCGCCGTTCGAGGAAGCCGCCATTCTTACGATGGACGGAGTCGGCGAGTGGGCAACGAGTTCGATCGGTGTCGGTCGCGGCAACGACATCACTTTGCTGCAAGAACTGAGATTCCCCGACAGCTTGGGTCTGCTCTACAGCGCATTCACTTATTACACCGGTTTTCGAGTCAACAGTGGCGAGTATAAGGTCATGGGTCTGGCGCCTTATGGTTCGCCAAAGTACGTCTCGCTCATAAAAGAAAAGCTCGTCGAGATTCGCGAAGACGGCAGCTTGCGGATGAACCAGGAGTACTTCAGCTATGCATACGGCTTGCGGATGACAAACGGCGCATTTGCGCGGCTGTTCGATAGACCACCGCGACCTCCAGAATCCGACTTGACGCAAGACCACATGGATCTGGCGCGGAGCATACAGGTAATAACCGAAGAAGTGATGCTCAAGATGGTTGCGTACGCTCACAAAGTGACAGGCTTAAAGAAGCTGTGCCTGGCCGGAGGAGTCGCGCTCAACTGCGTCGGCAACGGCCGCATCCTGCGCGAAGGGCCGTTTGATTCAGTCTGGATTCAACCAGCGGCCGGAGACGCCGGCGGAGCCGTGGGCATCGCGCTCGCGATCTGGCATCGATACCTTGGCCAGCCGCGCGTGAGCCCCGAAACTGAAGGAACGTGGCGAGCTTCGTCCGATGGAGCCCTGCCGCTTTACGCGGATAGAATGAAGGGATCCTTCCTTGGTCCGTGCAATAGCGATGCAGAGATTGAACAGTTTCTGAACGATCACGATCTGCCTCATAAAAAATATGAGTGGTCTGATTTGCCCGACGCGATAGCAGCGCTTCTTGCGGAGGAAAAAGTCATTGGCTTGCATCAAGGACGAATGGAGTTTGGACCGAGAGCGCTGGGGGCTCGCAGCATTATCGGCGACGCAAGATCGGCAAAGATGCAATCGGTCATGAATCTGAAGATCAAGTACCGGGAGAGTTTTCGTCCGTTCGCCCCAAGCGTCTTGAGAGAGCACGTTGGCGAATGGTTTGATCTCAACAGCGACAGCCCTTACATGTTGCTCGTAGCCGACGTCATCGAGAGTCGTCGCAGTGAATTGTCCGACGACGAGAAACTACTGAGTGGAATCACAAGGCTCAAAACAGTTCGCTCGCAGATTCCTGCTGTTACGCACGTCGATTACTCAGCCCGAATACAAACCGTGCGGCGCGAGACAAATCCGTTGTACTGGGACATCATCGAAGCATTTCGAAAAAGAACCGGCTGCCCTGTCATCGTAAACACGAGCTTCAACGTGCGCGGAGAGCCAATAGTGTGTTCGCTCGCAGACAGCTACCGCTGTTTCATGAGAACTGAGATGGATTATCTGGTGCTCGAAGGGTTCGTTCTCGACAAACGCAATCAGCCGGCTTTTAAGGACCGCGCTGACTGGCAAAAGGAGTTCAAACTCGATTGATCAACGTTGTAGCTGAAGGTCTCTGATTGTCAGCTGGAGTCTTCGTGCCACCAGCTCATGCCACATAGCATTTGGATGGCCGTCGATGGGGACCATTGTCTCGCGAGCCGTCAGCGTTGTCGCTGCAAGATCATCAAGGATGTCCACTACGATCGCGCCATTCTTCCGGGAGAAAACATCCTTGAGCTTTGCATGTACTTTTATAAATTCCTCGGGATAGTCTCTGAATGCTTCGTTCAGATCGCTACTACAATCCGGGAACAGCACAAGTATGAAAGGAATGTTGTGCTGTTTGCAGTTTTCATAGAAACCCATCAGCGCCGTTCGACAGGTTTCCCATGATTCTGACCCGCCTTCATAGTTGCTCAAAATCACCTCAGCATTTATTTTGCTCAACTCCCTTCTGCTCGCCCATTCCGCGCCGCGCGCCAGGAGTGCGGCTAGCCGCGATTTCTCGGACAGTGCGATGAACCAGTCGCTTTCGGTAATCGTTAGCCACGGGGTTGAGTTCCGCTTTCGCTCGCGGTAAGCGCGGCGGTTTGGAGTTAACTCGGCGTCGTTGCTCACGGTAAACCCCAGGAGCAGAACGTCAGGTGCGAGCTTTGTCATTTCACATTCGTTGAAGTACTGGAGCTCTGTTGCCGTGTTGATGCCCTCGTGGCCGGCGTTGAGCGTTTCATATGCATGGCCGCTACCGCCGTTCAGCATCCGCTCGAGCTGCGCCAGGAACACGTCCTCGTCATCCACGGCCTTTCCAAACACGAACGAGTCACCGACACCAAGGATCCGAAAAGTGCCGGGCGGCTTCGTTTGAGCGAAGTCCCTGCCTCGCCAGCCCCAGGAGTTGATATGTACTTTTGCTCCCGCGTGTATGCCTTCCCAACCCGGCGTGTATTTGAAACCAAACGCGTTATTCGCCCTCTGATACAAACCGGCGCCCGAAGGTAAAGTGGATCCGACAGGCCCGACTCCCAGGAGTCTCAACACACCTTCCAGCATCAGGAGAAATGCAATGAAGACAACAATCGAAAACAGAGCTTGCTTCTTCCACGACAGCTTGACCCGAGAACCCTTGAGCTCTTCGCTGCTCGATTCAACGTGTGCCATATTCGAGCTCCGTTATTGAAATGCAGATGATTATCCAACCTCAGCTCTGCGTCAAGTTTTATCTCCATCAACTCATCGACGCTGTGCGGCGTAAAGCGAATCATTTATACTTTCGTATTCATTGGAGCCTTTTCAAAGCAGCACGGATTGTGCAGTGATCGTGAATGCGGGCTTCGACATACCAATTGGGTACTCCGATAGCCTTCTTCTGCATGAGCGGAGCCCGGCCCCACGTCATGAGCACGCCAATTGGAGGAGTTCACGCTTGACTGAACGATCGGGTGCATCCATCGAAACCTCTCGCTTGAGTTTTAAGAAGAAGTCTCTCTTCACCCTGATTATCATCCTGGTCGTGGGGCTGCCGGCGCTCGCGATAGCGGAGTTGTATGTCAGGCGGACCTCGAAGCTCGGCTACATCACGCCACAGATACTCAAGGACCGAAGTGTGCAGTATGTGCCGTCGTTGTTCTCACGGCACGTCTTCCCTCAAAAGGAACTCCGCGCCTACGGCGGCGAGGGCGCTAACGGGAGCATCTTTTACTACATTAATGAAAAGGGCTATCGCGGTCACAATTTCGAACTGAACAAGCCTGCGGGAAAGACTCGAATCATGTTCTACGGCGGCTCGAACGTATTTGATATCTGGATGGGAGAGGATCAGGATTGGCCGCATAAGATAGAAAGCATTTTAAACGCGAGTGGCCATCCCGAGGTTGAGATCATAAACGCCGGGATACCGGGTCACGCATCGTTTGATTGCACGGGCAGATTGTGGTCAGAGGGCCATGTCTTCCGTCCCGACTACGTCGTCTTTTGCGGCGCCTGGAACGACATCAAAAAACACTTTCGTTTCAGCGAACCGCTGCTGAGACAAGTGCAGCCTTATGTCGAGGACAGCGACCCGCGGCTTAATTACCAGGGGCGTCTCGATCGCTTCCTCTGTGAGCATTCCCAGTTATTCGTTCGCATCAGGCAAAGATATTACGATTGGAAACTCAAGGCCGATTTAGAGGGTGCAGTCGCTCAGCGCGAGGGAACGTTCGACTTCGACTTACAGGAAGAGGCGCTTAAGCAGTACAAGCTCAACGTACAATTGTTTGTAGACTGCGCGAAAGACATCGGAGCCGTCCCAGTCCTGATGACCGAACCGCGGCTGATCGTCCGTGCCGATGATGATGTGAGGGATGCTCAACCGAAGGGTCGTTCGGGTGATGAAACCCTTCTGACAGCGTATGAGAGAATCGAACAGATTCTTCGAGATATTGCCACAAGTAAGAGCGCATTGCTGATTGACTCTTCGAAAGAGTTGAACGGGAAGCGAGAGTTCTTTGCAGATCGGGTCCATTTAACCGAGAGAGGATCGAGTGAGCTTGCTACGCTGGTGGCTCACGAGATGGACGGTCTTTTGAAAGAACGAAGTATGTCGGCGCATTGACGCTGCCGCTCAGTCGGCAACCTTGATCGGGATTTTCAGTTAATCAATTCGCTCTTTCGTTCTTCGAAGGCTTGCGTCGCTTGAAAGGTCTTCAGCGCGAACTCTCGGCGAGTTCCTGCCTGCGCACGTAAACGCCGTCGTAGTCTGGTACCTTTAAATCGTCGTAGTGCCGCTCAACCCAATTGATCAAGTCGGCACGGTGCGTCACTTTCTGCAAGCGCGCGAGGGCCACAATCTTCGGAGCTTGCTTCTCCATTTCGTCGACAATCGCAGAGAAGCCCGCGGGTCTGTCCGCCGCAAGATAGTCGTCTTTTCCCCAGTCCAGAAAAACATAAGGATTCAAGTTGGATCTTTTGGTCAGCACGAGTATTTCGATACTCCCGTGGACAAAAATCTTGTCATCCGCATTGAGCATTTCTGAAATGACTTTGAAATCGTTGTCCTGCGCCTGAAGCGTTAGCCCGCGCTCAAACTGAAAGTGAATCCCCCGCCATAAGATCATTGCCGCAATCAAGAGCAGTGCTGCGCCGGGCATCCTTGCAACGACTTCGAATCTTACCGAGCTTCTCAGACGAGCAATCAGCAGTGAGATGCACCGTCCGGCAAACAGAGTCAGGAAGGGGAACAGCGGGAGCAGATAAGGCGCGGCATTGAACCTGATCAGGCAAAAACCGACATAGACAAGAGGCGCTATCAAAATCGAATCCTGATATGACTCCGGTGGTGAGACCTGCAGACCGTGCTCTATTCGTGCTCGCAGTCGATCGATCGCGGTTAGGACGAAACCTGATATGCTCAGCGCCAGCAGGATGAACCAGAGCCCGAACACCCTGAGCGACACGCCAAAAAAGTGACTCAGCGACTCGCTCGTCGTTCTGAGCGTATGTTGAGCGTTAACCCCATAGTTGAAAGCAATTGTCCACGTCCACAGGTCCCGGAGCGCTCCATTGGAATAAAAGTACAACACCATGACGAGCAGCGGAATCGAAGCTCCAATCAGCACCTTCAATGCTCGGAGATCGCGCCAACGCGTCAGATAGTTCGACAAGACAAGCACGGCAGTTCCAGTAAAAAGCAATCCGGGCTGCCAGCACAGACATGACAACATCGAACAGAAGCCCGCCCAAAAAGGTCGGCCTCTGCCGATCAACAGGAGGGCCAACATCCCGAACAAGATCATCGGGAGCTTCGGCTGACCACCGCCCACGGTCCAGTTGGCATAGTGATCAGACATCAGCGGCGCGAACGCGCCAATCAAACCGGCCAGGCGGTCTCGAAAAAAAATCTCTCCGACCACAAAGACGATCGCTGACAGCAAACCGGCCATTACAATGTGTAGCATTCTCGCTGCAATGACATCTCTCACAGTGAGAAAGCTTCCGGCTTTCATCGCGAGTGCGCTCAAATAGAAGCTGCCGGGCGTTTTGATCTCTACCACGTCTCGATAAGGTAAATGACCTCGAACGATTTCCTGTGCCAGGTAGTCATAGAGAGCAGAGTCACCGACCTCCGCCTGACTGAAAGGTCGATACATAAATAGGATAGCCGCAGTTATTACAAAGACTGCGACTGCGATCGTCATCGCACTCTGTTCTTGAATCAAGCCACTTATAAAATCTCTTGTTGATTGCAAGGGTCCTCTTCAGATTTGATCATTTCTCTAACAAGCTGGCGACTTTGCGAATCGTAATCCCGGACAAGTGTATCGGATCATTCGATAGTGGCTCGCGTGTGCGAATAGCTATTCTTACACGAGCAGATCTGAGAGTTCGGAATAGTTCCTCGACATGCTGCTTATGTGAACTGCCGATCTCGATTTCCTTGAGCCACGTTCCTGTTTCTTCATCAACGATCACTCCCTCCCATTCAGTGTTCGAGGTCGCGTCGAAGATTATCTGGTAGGCCGTGTTTGGCTCGAGCTGCAAAGGAAATAAGTTCAATAGAGATTGGCTCTGAACAGCTACGCCTTCGCCAGCGCTGCTCGCCTCTTCCTGCCCGGCGGCCTGACTCAGCTCGCGTGCATCCGCCCTCCACACTTCGCGGGCTTGGGCGATCTGCTCGTCGCTCACGTGCCCTCGCCACCGTCCGAATAACTCGTAGGACTTCGGCTGGAGCGCCAGGTATTTTGGATCAACTCCCGTGTAGTTGACAGCAAGATTCCCGTAGGGCGTGTTTCGTAGCTCGCCTAGCAGGTGTCGAGTCTTGCTAATCTCGTTCTCCCAATGTTCCGGATTCTTGTGGCGCGTCAGCAAGACGTAGTCTTTGCCTTCGATGTCGACCAGATCCAGCATCCGCGGCTCGATGGATGCAAAGCACATATCAGCCTCAGGGAAAGCAATCGCAATTACCGGAGCTGTGACCGCTACCGGACACACGCCATCGGGCACAAGACTTCTGAGCGTATCCTTGAATTCCTCGAACGAAGCCAGCTCGGGGTTGCGGACCTCGCGCAGATAACTCATTCCCTGCTTTGTAATCAGGTAACCGTAAGCCAGACCCGATAACGCCAGAAGGACTACACCCCATCGATACAGCGGCCTTGATAACGTTGTCTGGCGGCGACGCAACTGCGCGATTGCGTTCATACAGTCGCGCAGAAGAATGCCAACGCAGAGAGCAAACCACACCGACAAGCTCACGACGTAGTATTCAACCTTGCGCGTCATAATCGCGAAGAAGAGCATCGCAAAAGCACTGACCACAAAAACGCGGACTCGCGGTTCCGTTATGACGTCTCTGGTTCGGATCGAAATTGCAAGCCGCACAATTAAATAAATGAAGGCCACCGCAAAAAGAAATTGGAATACATGAGTTAGCGTGCGAGGCGTGCTGGAAAACAAGCCACTGCTGTTGTACCAGGCAACGTAACGATCCGGCTCATCCAGAAGATTTCTCCACCAGCCCCAACCGACGAGAAAGCCGAAATGCGAATTGTCTCCGCGGTTTTGCAATCGGAAATTTTTATAGTCAATCAGGTCGTAAACGATTTCATAAGCCGTGACCGCAAACACACCCAGCCCAAACCCGTACAGTTTCCAGCCGGTAAAGAGTCGCACTCCGTGTCTCATTATCATCAGCAGACAGATCGCGCCGATCATATAGAGCATGTTGAGATGACACATCAGCGCGGCTCCTGCCGTCAGCCCTGACGCAAAGTAGAGCAGGCCTCTCTTGCGCTCCTCCGCGATTTCGTAAAGGTAGAATGCGCCGAGCGCAAACATGCCAGCCGCAAAATCGTCCCGCAGCATTCGGCTGCGTTCAAAAAACAGCGCATCGGATACCAACATAAGCACGGCTATCAAGCCAACTCGCCAATCGAACATCCGCCGGCCTATGAGATAAATCATCAGCAAAGTGACTACAGACGTGATCAAATTGAAGGCGCGCCCTTGCAGCAATCCCAACCCAAAGATCTTGTAGAATCCGCTCAGCAGAAGGAAGTAAACAGGTCTGTACGAGTGCCAGGAGTTTTCGATATTGCCGCCCAGATAGCGCCAAAGGGGAACTGCGATCTTGCCTCTATGCAGAATCTCGTACGGCACCTGGAGCATGAAGGCCTCGTTGCCCTTGTCCGGTACGGGCACGGTGCCCAGCCGCTCGGCCGCGACGAAAATAAATGTGCCGACCACAAGGGCAAATATTATCCAATCAAAATTTCGTCTCAGCATGTTTCGTCCGACGACGCCGGGGTCAGTCATTTTGGTCTGCTGCGCGCATCAATCATTTCGACGCCCAATCATCTATTTGAATAGTTCCGTCGACTGCATTGACGCTTCGAAGCACTCGAGTATGAATCGACTGAACCGCTGATGTCGGGCTCGACATTCTAGCGGTCGTCATTGTGAACATAGATGCCATCGTATCCCGGAACTTCCAGTTTCTCGTAACCTACACGCACCAAATCTTCGAGATCTGCGCGGTGTGCAACTTTCGCAAGACGCGACAGGGCTACAACCTTAGGACTCATTGACTCGATCTGATCGACAACGCTGCGAAAAGCCTCTTCCGACTTGCGCGCAACATAATCATCTTTGCCGCGGTCCAGAAATATGTAGGGGTTGAGATTTGCGCGATTCAGAAGCACTAGAAGCTCGACAGTGCCATGCACATAAATTTTATCGCCAGTCGCCAGACGATCCGCTACCACCGCGAATGCGCGCTCCTGGTCTTGAATATCACTCTGATGCTCAAACCTGAAAGCCAATGAGCGGTAAAAAACCAATAGTGCAACCGTAAGAAAAGCAAGGCGAGGTAGTATATCGGGCGCCGAGCGAACGATGGCTTTTCCTGAAAACTTAGGCCTCTTCATAAGCAGACCGAAGACTCTCACAAAAAACCAACCGGCAAAGAGACCGATGAATGGAAACAATGGAATCAAGTCGGGACCGGATTGAAAATTGATCAAACAAAACAGGAAATAAACCGCCACTGAGATCAACAGCGCATCACGAAACGAATCTCCCGGTGGTTCCGTTTTTATGCGGAAGCGATCACGAATGCGCTCCGCTGCAAACATCACGAAACCGGCTACACTGAGCGCGAGGATCACGATGCCGGCACTTAAGACTCTATTCAGCACTCGCCAAACATGTATTAGTGATGATGCTTTCATTGATTCATAAGCGTAGACATTGTAGTTGTAGCGAATTGTCCAGTCCCAGAGATCGCCCAGAGCTCCTATGCTATAAAAATATGCAAGTAGAATCACGAGCGGCAGCATTGCTCCCGCGATAACCTGCAACGCTCGGCCGTCTCGCCATTTTGTAAAATAACGCGAGGCTACCAAAAAGATCGCACCCGTGAACAAGAGGCCTGGTTGCCAGCAGAGGCATGAAAGCATCGAGCAAACCCCGGCGCTAAACGTCCGGTCTCTTGCGAACAGTAAAAGAGCGAGCATGCCGAACAAGATCATTGACAGCTTGGGCTCAGTGCCTGCGACCATCCACTCGGCAAAATGCCAGAAGCCAAGCGGAACCAAGAAACCAACCAACGCCGCGCTTCGATCGCGCAGGTATTCCTCGCCCACCAGAAATGTGATTGCAGACAATAGACCCACCAACCCAACCTGCATAGCCCGAATCCCCATCACGTCTCGCATGCCGACTAGCTTGCCCCCGACAATCGCGAGCGCTCCGAGATACGCACTCAGGGGTGTTTTTATCTCAACAACATCTCGATAGGGCACTTGTCCGCGAACAATCGACTGAGCAATGTAATCCCAGATCGCTTCGTCCCCCACCTCCATCTGACTCCAGGGCCGGTGCGCGAGCATCGCTCCGACTGCGAAAACGAATGCGCACAAACATATCAAGATTCTTATCCGGTTTTCTTTGAGGGAGTGAGGAGTCATAAAGAATCGCGGATGAAGTAGTTCGGCTTAATCAACCTTTCAGAATCCGCAGCGGTCGTAGTGTAGCCGCGTTCTTCATAAAAAAACTGATAAGTCTTCGGCTCGAGGCTGAGGAATCGAGGATCGTTTCCCGTGTAGTAGATCAAGAGATTTCCATAAAGCGTATTGTTCATCTCGCCAAGCAGATGATACTGACCATCGCGTCGTTCGGGAGCATCGAGGTCTTTCTTGGCTCGACGAATGAGCACGTAGTCCTTTCGGTCCAGGTCGACTTCATTTTGCATTCGGGGTTCAATCGTTGCGAAGCATTGATCCTTCTCGGGGAAGACCAGCCAAACGCTCGGATTTTGAACGGCGACCGGGCAAAGTTCGTCCGGCACTATACTCCTCAACACGGTCGCGAACTCATCGAACGTGGCCAGATTCGGATCGCGCACCTTAGCCACGTAAGTTTTAGTCTGTCTCGCGAATTCAAATCCATAACCTGCAACGGCAAGGACAACGACCGCTACCGCTGCACCGTAGGCCAGCCTGGCTTGTGGCCATCGCGCGTTGCGCAGCTTGCTTATCCAACTGAGCCCGTCGCGCAACATCACTCCAACACACAGCGCAAACCACGGAGCCAGATGCGCGATGTAGTAAATTCTTTTATGACTGACGATTAAAGCATGAAAGATAACCACTACCGCGGTCACGATCAAAAGCCGCATTCTCGGATCGACGGTCAGGCTTGTGCGTTTAATCTTACAAACAAAAACAACGATGAGATAAATTATGGCCGCTACTGTTAGCGCCTGGAATATATGCAGCGTCACTTGCGGAGTACCGGGAAACAGCACTCCACCGGCGTACCACCTTTGATATCGCAGCCGTTCTTCCAACAGATTCTGAAGCCATCCTTTGTATTCCAGTATTCGAAAATGCACTTCGTCTCCGCGGTTTTGTAGTACGAAGTTTTTCCAGTCCACGATGTCGTAGACAATTTCATAAGCCATAACCACGGCCGCGCTCGAAAGGAGAAGGTACAGATTCCTGGATGTCAGGGCTCGCCGACCTTCGCGGGCGAGGATCAGCAGACAGATTGCCCCGATCATATAGAGTATGTTTGTGTGACACATTACGCCGGCGCCCGCAGCCAGGCCGCACGCAATGTAGAAGCGGGAGCTTCGTCGCGTGGCGGCAATCTCGTAAAGATAGAATGCCAGCATCGCCAGAGCCGCCGCAGCGTAGTCATCCCGCAGCAAACGGCTACGCTCGAGAAAAGTCTGATCGCCTACAAGCATCACAACTGCAATCAGACCGACTCTCCAATCAAACAAGCGGCGGCCGACCAAATAAACCATCAACAACATCAAGACTGCGGTCGCAAGATTGAAAGCGCGCGCTTGCACCAATCCAAAGCCGAACACCTTGTGAAATCCTGTAAGGATTAAAAAGTAAACGGGAATAAAGGAGTGCCACGCGTTTTCAATGTTCCCGCCCAGGTAGCGCAGCATCGGAAGGGCGAGCTTTCCGTGGTACAGCATTTCGTAAGGCACCTGTAGGGTAAATGCCTCGTCGCCTTCCGGGACAGGCACCGTGCCCAATCGCTGCGCCGCGAGCGACACGAAAGCCGCAACGATCAACCAGAAGATTCCAAAGTCGACGTTGTATTTCAGCCGGTTCGAGCGTTGCGATTGGTGCATGCGTTGGTTGTCGCGCAAGTTTTCGCTTACGGTGCGCTGGGAACGAAGATGTTGTGCAGAATGGGCACGTCGACAAACAGCAAAACAATCATCACTGCTGCGCAGGAGATTACGGCTGCCATCAACGCCGGCTCGCGATAAAGTCCCTCGGGGCGTTGCACCGCGCTGTCACGTTTGAATGCGAGCGATAAATAAGTCGCCATCACTAACGCAACCAATGGAAACGACAGAATCACCTCCAATCGGTACCGCATAATGAACGCTCCGAAGAACAACATCGCCTGCGAACCGTAAAACACAATCGAGACCAGGAGTCGGCGCTCGTCGTAAAATGCAAACGACTTGCGATAGGCCTTACCCCGAGATAAGTCGCCGATTTCACGCAGCTCGGCGAATCTCTTGATCGCCATGAAATAGCAACCGATCATCCAGTAGCTGACCAGCAGAGATGCCGGCGGCAGCGCTCTCGTCCCTGTGATGTACCATCCCGCCAGGAAACGCAATGGGTTATTAATCGATTCAGACAGCACGTCGATGTAAGGAAGGTCTTTGCTGCGGATGGGGGGAATATTGTAGACGCATCCCATCAACCACAGAATTCCCAGGTCAATCGCGAACCTGGTTGAAATCGTCAGGCCAATTCCAAGCCCAGCCGCCATGAGAACTATCCACTCGACATACGCAATCGGAATGCTGACCTCGCCGCGGGGTATCGGTCGATCGCATTTGCCCGGATGCTCCCGGTCGTACTCCGCATCTAGTATCTCGTTGAGCACATAGTTGCTCGAGGTAACAAGACAAATCGATATCAATCCGACGACGATGTGCTTTGTAAGACCCGACGTCAACGTCGAACGATCTATGCTAATCGCAACGACCATTCCCGGCAGCACAAATACGTTCTTGATCCAGTGATCCGCGCGCGCAATTTTGAGATGCCCGCCCAGAGTTGCACGCGCGGCTTTGGACGACAGTACAGCAGTTCTGGTGTCTTGTACTCGCATATTGCCGTCAGACCTCGGCGTTTCGCCCAGCATCGCTTAGTCGGGCTTACGAACGTACACCGAATTGTGGCCAAATTCGAGGGGAAGGCTTACGTAACGTGCCTCAGCCCACGCGATCAGCTCGTCTTGATGCGTAACCGTTCTCAAGCGAGACAACGCTATTACTTTTGGCCGCTGCTCTTCCATCTCGTCGAGGATAGCCTTGAATCCACCCGGGGTTTTCGATCCAATGTATTCGTCCTTACCGTAAGGGAGAAAGATGTATGGATTCATATTTGGAATGTTCAGAAACACCAACAACTCCACCGTGCCGTGAACGTAGACCTTATCATTCGGACCAAGAATATCAGAGAGCACTTTGAAGGAAGCCTGCTGATCCTGCAGAGTTCGACCGGGCTCGATTCGGTACGCTCGTGCGTGGCGAACAACGGACACCAATATGAGAACGATAGGTACTGCAAGCGCCAATCCGATCGCCCGAACAGCAACTGGATTGCGCTTGATCAGGGGAACCGCAACGATCGCCCTGGCCACAACAATGACAAAATAACCGGCAAAAATCCCGATAAATGGGAAGAACGGAATCAACGCTTCCTCTCCCTGCCAATTCACGATGCAAAATGCGAAATGAACGAGCGGCGGAATCAGGATCGCATCTCTGAACAGATCGGATGTTCCGACTATCTTTCCTTCTTTTAATCTCGTCCACAGGCGCTCTATTGCATAGAGCGTCAGCCCGGCCAGGCTAAGCTTGACCCAAATGACATTTGGACCCATCGCCAGCTTCGCCAAGCGCCATACTTGAGATAGAGCAACCTTTGGCGGAACATTCGCCTCCGGCAAATACACCGTGTAGTTGTAGTGAACCGTCCACATCCAGAGATCGCTCAGCGCGCCGGCGAAATAGAAATATCCGATAACAACGGCGAGTGGTATTGCAGCCCCGGCGAGAACCTTGACTGCACGAAGGTCTCGCCAACTGGTCAGGTAGCGAGAGAACATCAAGAACGCGGCGCCGGTAAACGCTAAACCGGGTTGCCAGCAGAGACACGACAACATAGAAAAGAAGCCCGCCCAGAACGGTTTTTCTTTCGCGATGAAGAGAAGCGTCAACATTCCGAACAAGATCATCGGAATTTTCGGACGCGTTCCTGCAACTATCATCTCCGCGAACTGCTCGGAGACGAGCGGAAGCGAGCACGCAACGATTGCGGCAATTCGGCTGCACAAATAAATCTCGGCAACGAAGTAGGTGCTCGCACACAAGGCTCCGGCGAGCAAAACGTAGAACAGCCGGACCGCAATAATGTCCTGAAGCCCGATCGCTTTGCCGGCGATCATCACCAGCGCGCTCATGTACAGACTGCCCGGTCCTTTGCTGTCGATCACGTCTCGATAGGGAACCTGGCCACGCACTATGCACTGCGCCATATAGTCGTAGACAGCCGAATCAGCAACCTCCATCTGTTGGCGAGGGCTGTACATCACCATCACGCCTGCACCGACGATGAAGGCGGCAAACCCGATCAGAAGTGCTTCCTTCTTTCGAGCGAACCAGGAAACTCTAGAGCTCGCCCGGCCCTTCGGCGACGTTTCTTCAAGCGGGATTGTCGAGGAGTTTCCCAATGACATTCAGTTTGTTGAGCGAGCCGGCGCCTCTCGAACGTACAGAAGCGACGACGCGTCAGCCTTTGGGAGAGTTTTCTTTTGCGCAACAACCATCAGCGACAGTCCGAAAGGAAATGAAATACGTTTCAACACTCGCGCTTCGAGTTTGAGAAAGGTCTCCAGCAAAGCGTTCAGCCACGTAGCTACCGGCTTTACATCCGACTCGGTGCTTCCTGTAATCCTCGAGAGCACGCGATGAAAAAGTGCGCCCGCGAACAACAAGGTGTTTGCATAGGTGTATCGCTTCGCCACAAAACCGCGTGCTCGCAGCAGCCGCCGTAGTTCGCCAAGTGTGTAGCGACGATGCGTGCCGACCGCAACATCGTGACCGCCGCGCATCCATTGATACGCGGGCTCGCGGATAAACAGCAAGCCGTCCGGTTTCAGCACGCGATTCATTTCCGAAACCGCTTCGCTGGCCCGTTCGTCGTCCAGTTGGTAAATCACATCGAAGCACGTGACAAGATCGAACTCGCCTTCGCCAAACGGTAATTTGTCGACCGCTGAGATCGCGACCGTGTCCAGATTTCGCGCTCGCCAAAACTCGGCGGCAAGCTCCGACAAATCTACTCCATAGACTCGCGAGAGATTGTATTTGTCGCGCAGCCACACGAGTGAATAGCCTGTCCCGCACCCTACATCGAGCAATCGCGCGCTTTCAAAAACATCTTGACCCAACAATGAAGCGGTGATCGACCGCATCCCCCTATACCACCAGAGGCGTTCCTCCAGGTCGAACATCGCGCGGTACTCTTCGTCTCGCATAGAAGGGGATGACGAACTGCAGGGAAGTGCTTATTCTTCCGGGACCTTTTCCGACACCGCGATGGGGTGAGACTCACGAGCCGCCGGATGCACGATCTGCGCTCGTCGCATCACAACAAGCTGCCACCACAAAGCGCTGAGGTCACGGAGGGTCTTCCATAGCCGTCGAAAGTTGAAGAACTGAGACTTGCCATACGCGCGGTGATAGTGATGAACCGGCGCTTCGGCGAAGCGCAGCCCGGCGTCCTGAAAACTCTTGATCATCTCGACGCATATCGTCCCGCTCGTCGAACGAAGCCGCACGCGCTCGTAGCTCGAGCGGCGAACCAACCTGAAGTCACAATCAACGTCCCGGATCTTGATTCCAAATGCCAATCTGACGATCCAGCAATAAATATTACCGGCGACAACTCGATGAAGCGGATCTGATCGGCTGATCTTGTAGCCGTTCACAACATCTACTTCATCGGACATCAGCGGCACGAGAACCTCCAGCTCTCGCACGTCGTACTGGGCGTCACCATCGGTGTAGAAGATCCATTCTTTGGTCGCGTTGTCGAACCCCGTCCGCAGCGCGCTCCCGTATCCGCGATTTGTGGGATGCTGGATTACTCTAAGTTTCGGATAGACCGATTCGAGCTCCGAGAGCACTTGCGCCGTGTGATCGGCGCTTCCGTCATTGACGACTATGATTTCGTAATCGTCCGTCAGCTTCCGAAGAGTTCGGTCCGCAAGGACAACCAAACTCGCGATCGTTCCGGCATCATTGTAGGCCGGGAAAAAAACAGTTATGCCCGGAGTCTTCTTCGACGGCTCGTACTTTTTGAATGCGTTCATCGGGCGATCATTACTCTTCGTTGATTCACTAGTCTTCACTCGCCTGCACACGTCTGGTTTCCCAGACAATTTGATTTCCCGCGTTTGTGACGTCTTCGGTTGCGTAAAAAGGATCGCGCAACGCTTGATCAAGTGGAATGAACCGCACGCCCATCGCTTTGTACAAATGCAAAAGCTCGTTCAGCAGATCGCACGTAAGCTGATTGGCCTCGATTACCAATATGTGCTTGATCTCTCGCCCCGCGATTCTCTGTGCAACTGCACGAGACTTGATCGTCTCATCGAGAAGCAGAGACTTGTAGGTCGCAGCGACAAAGTTGGCGCACACATCATCCTTGCGAGCGCGAGCGGCGCAGTAGGGCTGACTGAAGCGTTCGTCGCGAGCGTTTATAGTAGCCGGGACTTCGATGTAGCCGTTCTGCTTTAAGTAAGCGCGAACGTCGCCAGTCCTCTGTGCATCCATGCCGAGCTTTAACTCCGGGTAGCGAAAATACTTCTGCTTGCTTTCCGACTTCGACCACAGCGGCGCAAGTGCTTGCTCATTCCTGGCAAGCTCAGCGATGAACTCTTGCGCCGACCTTTTTTTGACGCTCAAGCCGGCAAAGGTCGTCGTGCCGATCAGGTTGCCGCTCTGCAGCCACTCCTGTTGCAGCGCCTGATCGATCGAGTCTCCGGAGAGGAAGTCGACCGTGGGCGGGATCTCGTTCTCCTTCAACGCGCCGAGCAACTTCTCAAAATTCTCTCGTGTGTTTTCCGAGTAGCACCAGTCGTCCCGATCGTGATCGGGGTCGGCTTTGCTCAACACCATTCGATCGATCGTGAGCGCAATTTCCATCCCTCGCAGCGCTCCCTCGTCTTCAGGATGCTTGTTTCGAACCTTTGATACCGCGGCGACTCCGGGAATCGAATTCAGTTCTTCCTGACAACGAGTCATTGCGGGTTTAGCCGCTTGCGCATTTTTTGAAGGTGAACAGCTCGCACACAAGAAAAGAAGCGCCAGTAAGAGGGCCGTGATCGAAGAATATTTCATTGTGAAACAAAGTCGAACGCGCTTGATGAAAGTCCAGCGCACGTTACTTATAAACACCGCTCGCAAAAGTCCGTCATTCTACAAGCCACCGCAAGCAGCGAGCAAGTTAGGCTGGCTGCAACCGGGACGCCTTCGAGTAGTTCGTCGTCGACTGCGACAATCCTGCGCCGGACACGCCTTGAATGCCGGTACCCAAACTCAGATCGATTGCCTCGAAGACTTCGCTGCTCGTGATAGTCATCAGGCAATCGTGATGTGAGCACGCGTGAACCTGATCATCACCTTCGAGTTTGAAGCAAGGGCTGCAAGGAAGCTCGTGTCGAACCACCGTGTGTCTTTCGCCGAGCGGCGCCGTCCGGCGAACATCAGTCGGACCATAAATCGCCACAACCGGCGTTCCAACCGCAACCGCTGCGTGCATCAAACCGCTGTCGTTGCAAACCAGCAAGTCGCATCGCTCGATCAAGGCCGCTACCTGCTTAACCGAAGTCCGTCCCGCAGCCACGGCAATATTACCCTTGAGCCCGTCAATCATCTCGCGAATCATTTCTTCTTCTGACGCTGAGCCAAACAGAATGATTCGTGTGTCAGGCCGCTCGGATATCACACGACTGATGACCTCGCGATAGCGCTCGATGGGCCATTGCTTCCAACGCATTGCCGGAGAAGTTCCCGCTTGAAAGCCGATGACCGAGGCGGACGATGTATCGCCGTCTGCAAGAAAGCGGTTCGCGAATTCTCTGTCCTCGCTTGTGAGATGAATAAATGTTTTCGCATTGGCGGCTGCAACTCTGCGCGCGCCGGCGGCCACTACAAGATCGATGTAGCGGTCGACTTCGTGCTCGTCTTCGCGCATCGCAACCGGAATGTTGAACGCAAAACTGTAGCGGCTGAAGCGATGCGACCAGCCGGGGCTGGTGACGTGACCCAGTCGAAACGGCGCGTTACTCGCAGCAATCAGTAACGTCAATGGCCACGAATGACTGTGAAACTCGTTGATTGTCAGATCGTATCGCGTCTCGCGAATCTCTCTCGCTCGCCGAAGCCACGCTCGCCAGCCCGCTGAGTATGGCAGCGAATAAATGTTGTCGAACAGATTTGCTCCTGCGAGTACTTGCTCGCTGCCGGTGTTGTTTCCAACCTGAAGATCGATTCGCGCGTTAGGATAGCGCTCGCGGAGAAGCTTCAACGCCGGCGTGAACATGATGAAGTTGCCAAGCCCGTGATAAGCGAAAACGAGAATGCGCTCGATTTTTTCCGGCGCAAATTCCTGCCGCTCGAGACTATCAAAATAGACTCGCACAACGGTCTCCGCTGGGAGCCAGATCGCTTCTTTCAGAACTCGCATTGCACTCATGTTCTAACCAACGTATCCAAGTTGCTTGAGGCGCTCGATGACTTCGGCGTTCTCCTCGGAAGTAAACTCGACCTCACCGGATTTAAACAACTCGTCTCGGTCTCCGGTTCGAAGCTGATGGACCTCCCGAAATTCTTCCGATATAGCTTCAAACAAAACGCGGCCATCCATATCGTTCGGAACGACCTGGTCCAACAAATAAAGAAGCGTCGGCGCGATGTCATAGATCTGCGCGGAATCCAATCTCGCGCCCGATTTGATTGCACCGCCGTTCGCGATCATCACGCCATTCATTCGATGACAACCGGATATTCCAAACGCGTCAACGATAAACTTGTTGGACGTGAAATCAGCATTGCCTAACGGCAAATGCCTCATATCCGCCGGCAAGAACGCGATGTCGGGAGCGTCGCCGATCATCGGGCCGTTATAAATCTCCTCGCGCTTGAAGACCTGTCCGAGCCACGGCTCTCCCGTCGCCGGGTCCTTCATCTCGCGCAGCTTCTCGATGATTGAATTGCGCACTGCTTCGTAGTCCTGTTGGCGCACCGATCCATCGGGCTCTCGCCCTTCAAGGTTCACGTAGATCTGCCCGTAGTTTCCCTTTGAAAACGCGACGGAGCGATTCCAATCAACGTCATTGAAAGAAAGAAAAAATCGATTGAGCAGCTTCGAAGCACCGGGCTTCGAGCTGACGCCGCGCGCCGGCCGAAGAGATGCGAAAGGAATCTTTCTGCTCAACTTGAACGCAAGTTCGGGAGTCAGGCCCGCCCGGAACATCGCGCTCTTCAGCCGAGTGATCGTATCGGACTTCAGTTTTAGAAATCCCTGTTGAAGCAACCAGATGTTTAGCGAGCAATACTTGTGCGCGGGACCGAACCCGTGATCTGAGGCGATCAATACAAGCGGATTGCCGGCCAGCTCAATCAAACGCCCGACGATTTCATCGACTCGATGAAAGTATTCGTAGACTCGCTCGCGATACGCTCTCGCTTCTGATTCGTTGTGGCGCGGGTGAGCTTCATCGATGATGTGCCAGAGCTCATGCTGAATTCTGTCGGTGCCCCAGAAGTACTGAAAGAACGCATCCCACTCATACCGAGTCATCAAGTACTCAGTGACTTTGGCTTTGTATTCGAGCTCATCGAATAATTCATCGAGCACCGCTTCGACGTTGCCTTCGGCGTAAGTCTGAGACAAATGCAATCGATAATTCCCGAACACGGCTTCAATCTCGGAAAGGAGCGACTCGGGATAAGTGAAGTCTCGCCGCCCGGGCGGAGTCATGAAGTCGGAAATCATCAATCCATTCACGTCGCGCGGAGGATAGGTGCATGGAAAGTTGTGAACGATGACTCGCTTGCCTTCATCGCCCAGCAAGTCCCAGATGGCGCGGCCCTGGCGAAAAGAAGCGTTGACGGCGAGCTCGCGTTTGGAGTTCCGCTCGCGTCTGACGAACTCAAAGATGCCGTGCTTGCCGGGATTCTTTCCGGTCATGAAAGAGGACCAGGCAACAGCCGTGATGGGCGGAAAAGTCGTCTCGAGATCAGCGCGCGAACCTCCTGAGATCAGGCGTGAAAGGTTAGGCAGATAACCTTTTTCGATGAGCGGATCGAGCACATTAAACGAAGCGCCATCGAGTCCAATGACCAGGAGTTTATTACTCATAACCAGCCGAACTTCAATATACGTGGCGTGCGTGGTTTGTTCAACCAAGTGATTGTGGCAAGTGAGTCACGGACATCTGTCTGGGCTAGTCTAAGCGTTCTTTTAATCTGGTATCGAGCCAATTGGCAAGGCGGCCCCGCAGCTTTGGAGTGAAGGTGTCGGACTTCTCAGGGTAAACGAAGTCAGGAAGCCGGTCTATGTTTCTCCGCACGTCATACCAGCTACTCTCGACTCCAGTCATTAGCTCCGCGTGGTCTTGCACGTCAGCCACCGGGTCGAAGATGTAGCGAAATGTGAGGTCGTCATAGACTGTAGGATTCGTCAGATCGGTTTCGGGCTTGAAAAAGACGGACGGTACGAGGTGATCCGTATGAAAGTAACCTTGGTAGTGATCCGGTGAGTACTTGCTGAGCTCGAAGCTTGCTCGGAGGGGCGTCTCTTCCTTCTCACCAAGAGGAACAAGATGAGTGGCCGGGCAGAGTCGCTTTCGCTTGGCTTGGCCGGTTCCTCGATCCGCGTTGTTGATCGTTCGCATAGCATTCTCTAAAGCCCAGAGCTTGTCTTTGTCCTCTAGAGTGCAACTGCGGATACGACTCTGCACGAAATGGCCGAGAGCATTTGACGTGATCATGATGCCTCCCGGCGTTCTGTGATCGTGCCACCAGCGGCGGTCTCCCTGAGCGCAAAAGATATTCGGAAGAGTCGAGAACTTTAGAATCTTCGTCGTCTTATTTTCGGCAGGGCAACGCAAGAACACGTACTCTCTCTGCTTGAGAATGGCGTCGTCTTCGATGTTGTCTACCTCCATGTAGAGCTCAAGCAAGCGACGGCAAATCTGCTTCAATCCCTCTCGGGGTTCTTTATCAATCAGACTCCTGCTAACCAGGACGATTAGAAACGATGAGGTGAGGCCCTCTAGGGCATATCTTTTCCAGACTTGCCGATAGTCTTGGATCGTCTCCCGAAGGTCGGCATCGCCCCGTTTCATTCTCAAGATGTCTTGCTCCTCAAGTAAGCAGATGAAAACATTCTGATTCTTCGCTGCTACCCGTCCGAATACGCATGGCTGGTTTGTTTCCAACCAACGACGATATGCGGCAATCTTCTTCCGCTTGTTATAACGCGAGTTGAATAGTATTGAGTGCGTCGCTTCGATGTCTTCGGAAAATGGACGTTTTCTTCGCAATGCGTCTATACGACCCCTAAGTTTTAAGTCGAGCATCATTTCGGCAAGGTGTTGCTTCATCATTCGGACCTCATTTACGGATTGAGCTTCAGAAATGTGTAGTGAAACGCAAACCGTCTTGCAACCCCATGGGCTAAGAGTGTATTTTTCACACTTGCATCTGGTCAGGCAAGGCAATTCCTCAGCTATTCGGTAAGCAGAAAAGAACGAGCGCAAAGGCCGAAGGAACCGTGTATATAACTCGAGTCGAATTGGAAAACGTGCGGTGTTTCGAGAGTCTGGAACTGGACTTCGGGAAGCCATGGTCTTCAGCCTTGATCGTTGGAGACAATGGTGACGGCAAATCAACACTTCTAAGAAGCATAGCAATAGGCCTCTGTGACGAATCGAGCGCTTCAGCACTTCATCGCGAGTTGTTCGGTAATTTGGTTCGGCGTGGCAAGAAAACCGCAACTATCAGGGTCTGGCTTAGTGGAGCATTAGGAAAAGGCTACCTCATAGAGACCACCATAGACAGCTTGAAAGCATTTGAGAGGGTAACGCAAAAGGTTTTTGAGTACGTGAGAGGGCGAGGGAAGATAAAGAAGCATCAAGAGAACTTTCCCTGGGACCAAATTTTTGTCACTGCTTATGGCGCCGGAATTAGGACGATAGGAGCCGAAGACTATGAGGACTATCTTGCCGTGGACGCTGTTTATCCTCTGTTCAAATATAGCGTATTCCTTCAAAATCCAGAGCTAGTTGTGCGGAGGTTCGTTGATCATGATGGTGATAGGGCTCAAGGGGGCCTTCGAAAGCGTGAGGAAGCGAGACAGGGTCGTCTCAAGGAAATAAAGCTGCTGCTCGCGAGGATCTTAAATCTCGACGGTCCGAACAAAGTGCATTTGACGCGAACAGGCCTAGAGATCGATGGGCCGTGGGGCCGCGGCAGAGTCGGTGCGTTGGGTGATGGCTACAATGCAACAATTACTTGGACACTTGATCTGCTCTCCTGGTGGTTCTTGTATCCCTCCGGGAAAAGGAAGTCTGCAATCAAACCCGCTGGCATCGTGTTGATTGATGAGGTTGAACAACATTTGCACCCTCGATGGCAAATTACGATTATGAACTCTCTATGCAAACAATTCCCGGAACTTCAGGTTATTGCTACAACACATTCCCCACTTGTAATGTCCGGCTCAGGCGAAATACCCATACACCGTTTAAGGGATGGGCGACATGACACTTTGAGCACCATGGGCTGGCGAGCAGAAGACATCTATCGGATTGTGATGGGCCTTCGAAGCTCGTCGCGATCAGCATCGGTCGACACACGCATAGACGAATATCGTCGCCTCTATTTGCGTATTCTTGAAAAGAAGGCAACCCAGTCGGAAAAGGCGAAGTTTAGAAGGCTCAAGAGAAGTTTCCAGAACCATTTGCCTGAAGGTGATTCGGCACTTTTAACCGCGGAGATGAAGGGGCTTCGCGAGTTTCTTAGGCCTCGCGACAGGAAGGTATACAAGTGAGAAACCGGACTCGCCCTGCTTCTCCAAACTCGCTTAAGAACAACGCGAAGAAGTGGACCAAAGAGCTTCTCTCAGAGATAAGACGTGCTAAGAAGGCGAAGGGCGCGAAGCGACGGGTTCCAGTACGCTACTACGACAGGTACAAGAAGCCTGACGTTCAGGCCACTCTAGCAGCGATGTACCAACATTTATGTTGCTATTGTGAATCGAGAATTGGAGTCGTCGACTATCCCCATATCGAGCACAGACGGCCTAAGCGCCGATTTCCCCGCACAGCGTTCGCTTGGGACAATCTTCACTGGGCATGCATTCAATGCAATGACGCTAAGGGAGAAAAGTGGGACCGCAAGAATCCAATCCTCGATGCGGTCGATGACAAGGTTGACGACCACCTTAGTTACTATGCAGTGTATCGCACTGAGAAGACCAAACGTGGCGACACGACCATACAGCACGCCAAGCTCAATCGGGAGGGGCTCCTTGAGACTCGCCAGGGATTGTTAACTGATTTCATCGGGCTTGTTCATGATATCCAGCTGAGCACGGACGCCTCGCGCAGGAGAGTTGCAAAACAGATTCTGTCAAGGAAATGTCAGGGCGAGCATGGCTCATTCTTCACATATCTCAGGGATCTTTCGTTTGGCTAGTCACATCATGGAGAAAACAGAGATCTGGCAGAGACTCGGCAGCATAGAAACCCCGGCCTTCGTGTATGAGCCGGGGAGAATGTTGAATAGTATCAACTGGCTTAAGCGCGAGTCCCATCCATTGTCCTGGCAGCTCTTGTTTGCAATGAAGGCTTTCTCTGTCTCGGAGGGCTTGAAAAGCGTTGCTGACCTCCTTGACGGCTTCGCGGCGAGTTCGTTGTTTGAGGCGACCCTCGCTCGAGACATCATGCGACACAGCGGAACGGTCCACTTCGCAGCCCCAGCGCTGCGACATAACGAGATCGCTCAGATCGCAGGACTCTGCGACTTCGTAACAATCAATTCCCTGGGCCAGTGGTATAGATTCAAAGAACGTCTTGCGGGAAGAACGAGTTGCGGGCTGCGTGTGAATCCCATGCTCGAATTCGTGGATGACGAGCGATATGCCCCCTGTAGAAAGAATTCCAAGCTTGGAATCCCAATCGATGCACTTGAAAGGATTGTAGAAAGCGACTTGGCTTCCCTTGAGCACATTGAAGGCATACATTTTCACAGCAATTGCGACTCAGATGAGCTTTCCGAATTGCTTGAGACTGTGGAGCGTTTAAGCGATCGCGTGGGCGGACTGTTAAGACAGCTCAAATGGGTCAACATCGGTGGCGGGTATCTTTATCGGGAGTCTGAAAGTCTCGAACCGTTCAAGGACGCAATCCGACTCCTCACGACCAAATATGCTGTAAAGGTTTTTGTTGAACCGGGTGCTTACATCGTTCGAGATGCGGCATATTTGGTATCAACAATCCTGGACATTGTTGAGAGTGGCGCCAAGAAGGTGGCTATTCTCGATACTAGCGTGAACCACATGCCTGAGGTCTTCGAATACCAGTTTGAGCCTGACGTAATCGGCCACCACGGCGAGGGCGAGTTCGAGTACATTTTGGCGGGCTGCACTTGTCTTTCGGGGGACGTGTTTGGTGAGTACCGTTTCGACGAGCATCTTGAAATCGGCTCCCAGGTGATATTCTCGAATGTGGGAGCATACACTCTTGTGAAGGCGCACATGTTTAACGGAGTGAATCTCCCAACAATTTATTCGTTGACGGAAAGCGGAGAACTTGTTATGAAGAAGCGTTTTTCATACGAAGACTTCGCGTCTAGATGTGGAGTTGAGACACGTGTTACTGCTACAGCAAAGAATTGAGATTCCAACGAGGCGCGAAAGCGGGAGCGTGCTGGCGTATTTATCCCGGGCTCTTCGCGAGTGCCTGGATGAGAAGCTATTTCCCGTGCGGTTCGCCATCACACAGAGCGACTCAAGCACCTATCATTGCGAAGTAGGCGTGCTGCGTGGTATTGACGAAACCAGTGGCTTCCAGCCCGAGTCTGTGTTTCAGTTTGCCCACAGAGGCGTTGAGGCTACGGACCAATTCAACATTGTATTGATCGTTCCTACGGGAATCGGTGCAGAGATCGGTGGGCATGCCGGAGACGCGACGCCCGTGGCGCGGACGCTAGCTGTTTTGTGCGACAACTTGATCACCCATCCAAATGTTCTGAACGCCTCTGACATAAACGAGATGCCAGAGAACGCTCTCTACGTTGAAGGCAGCGTGCTCTCTCGCCTGCTGATGGGGACAGTCGGTCTTGCACGGGTGAGGTCAAACCGGATCCTGACAGTGATTGATGCTCATCCAGATTCGGAGTTCGTGAGCGCTGCGATCAATTCGGTTAACGCGGCAAGAGCAGCGTATGGGTTGCAGTGTAACCGGGTCGTACAACTGGATCCACCGATAAAGCTATCGTCCGGATACACGGCCTCATCAGGTACGGCCGCTGGTAGTGTGGAGCAGTTAGAAGGTTTGCTCGAAGTACTCGATGAATATCGCGATGAATATGACGCAGTTGCGCTGTCCTCAGTTGTTGGAGTCCCTCCGAACTTCCACCTGGACTATTTCTTGAGCAAAGGTTCGATGATCAATCCGTGGGGTGGCGTGGAAGCAATGCTCACGCACGCAGTATCGACGTTATACGATGTTCCATCAGCGCACGCCCCGATGCTGGAGTCGAAGGAAATCGCACACATGGATACGGGTGTAGTCGATCCCAGAATGGCGGCGGAGGCCGTATCGGAGACATTTCTGAACTGCGTTCTGAAGGGACTACTGCGGAGCCCGAAAATTGTGACTGACATTGTGTCAATGAGTCACCGCAGCGTAATCACGGCGCAGGACATATCCTGTCTGGTAGTTCCTGATGGATGTATCGGGCTCCCCACACTGGCTGCATTGGAACAGGGCATCAGAGTGATAGCAGTTCGCGAGAATCGGAACATCATGAGCAACGATCTGACAGCTCTCCCGTGGGCCGCTGGTCAATTGCATGTTGTAGACAACTACTGGGAGGCTGCTGGTGTGCTAGCGGCGCTCAAGGCAGGAATAGCACCAGAGTCTCTGCGTCGGCCCATGCTGGGAGCAAGCGTTGAGAAACGTATTCTAAAAGAGGCCGAGGACACTGTGGCTTCGAGCGAAGTTCCTGTGGTCAGCCGAGGGTGAGACGCGCTGCTCCTGCACCATCAAAGCCCAATGGTACTTCCGCTTTGACACTCTCCGAACTGTCTCATTACGATGAGCATCCGATTCCACTTCAGAGGTCTTATAAAGATTGTCCAGCCCAATAGATCCGCCTCGCTCAGACAGGACACGAGCAATAGAAGAAGATCATGACGTGAGAAAGGCGAGCAGCGAAACAGCCCACGCGTCCTTTCGCTCGCTGTGGAGCTACGCACTCTTGGGCGGAGTCTCTGCTTTGCTGCTGAGCTTAGTAGAGCTCATCGATGTGAATTTCAGACTTACTCCTGAGTTCCAATCCTTAATCGAGAGAGCTACCTTTGCCACATATTCCAGCCTCAACATCGTTGGAGGTTTATTAATTGGGCTGCTCGTTGGAGTCAGCGTCCTTGCTGGCTCGGCTCTGAAAGGTTCCGTGCAGACCATCCTTGCTGGATTCCGTTCACCGAAGGCGTTTCACAGGCAAGCGGCCGCGGCAATCGTCTGTGCTTTTGCCGCGATTGTTCTCAATCAACAGCCGGAGGTCCACGGGTATGTTCTCGAGATCATTCGCGAGGCCGAGAAGTTCGATTTCTTGACCGTTCCGCTTTTGAATCACGAGCGAGCGACTTCATACCTGATGCTGATGGCGTTCGTTGTTGGTTGTTCGCTTCTGTGGATGATGACACGCTCGCTGCGCATTTCGCGTCCGGTTGTGTGCACGGCTTGGATCGCCGTCGTGATAGTACTGATTGCCTGCGCGCACTACGTTGATTCGCGTTTCGAGCCGCAGTTGTATGCGACCTCTATTCACCGTTCGATGTTCTTGTTCGACACAGCATTAAGCATGTCGCTGATTGCGACATTGTTTTCAGGGCGGCCAAACCACTTAGTCGAGCGAAGGCGTAAGTCTCGGATTAAAACACTGACGAAGATTGTAATAGCAATCGTTCTGATCGGACTGGTCGTTTTCACCTTCGCGCGGTTCGATAGGGATCAAAACCTGAAGACGCTGCTGTTCTATCGCACTACGCAAGCCAAACAGTACTTCAAACTCGCGCAGTGGGTGCTCGACTTTGATCGAGATGGCTACTCGGCGATGCTTGGAGGCGGGGATTGCGATGATCGACGCGGGGATATTAATCCGGGACATCGAGAAGTTTTGGACGACGGCATCGATCACAATTGCATCGGCGGGCCGCTTACGACACAGGGTCTCAACGACTGGCATCGTCAGTTCAGCTCCCTCCGTCAAGCGCCGGACTCGACTGCACGGCGATTCAATGTGATCTATGTTTTCGTCGACGCGATGAGGGCGGATCATCTGAGCGCTTACGGCTACAACAGAAAGACGAGTCCGAATCTCGACAAGCTTGCGGCGCGGTCGTCCTTCTTTGAAAACGCATTCACTCCCGCGCCAAATACTTTTGAAGCGCTTCCAAAATTCACACAAGGCAATTATTGGGACGCGCATCTGGAAACGTGGCCCGAGATTCTGGCGCGCAACGGCTACGACGCGCTGCTCTTCCCTCGTCGCATCGCGACTCTTCGCCGTCACATAAAAGGGATGAAGGTTGTCGAAAGCGCACGAGGCGGCACCTTCAAGGAGACCATCGATGCCGCGATCGCGTTGCTGGGCAGCACGCCGAAGACTCAGCCATTCTGCGCGTACCTCTACTCGACCGATACTCACAGACCCTATCGTCCGCACGATGAGATTAGCTACGGCACTTCGACAATCGATCTGTACGACGGTGAGGTCTCTTACGTTGATTTTCACCTGGGCCGCTTGTTTGACTGGCTCGATGAATCGGGGCGATTCGATGAGACGATGATTGTCATTATGGCCGATCACGGTGAGTCCCTCGGAGAGCGCGGCATCTATAAGCATTCGTCGCAACTCTACAACGAGCAGACACATGTTCCGTTGATCATTCATTTCCCGAGCGCCGCGCCGCGAGTGATTAGAGACTATGTGAGCACAATCGATCTTGGGCCTACTATTTTGAATGCGGTCGGCCTGGATTATCCGAAAGAATGCGCCGGCGTGAGCCTGGTTCCATTGATGCGCGGCCAACCATTCGAGCATCCGCCCATCTACGGCGAGCAGACTACTCAAGAGGTCTCACCGTTCGTGAGGCCCGATCAAAACGTAGACCCAGAACTGAAGAAGTACATGATCATCACTCAGGATGGATTCAAGCTTATTTACAATCGGGACTACTACAGTTTCGAATTGTACGACCTCACAAATGATCCGCGAGAGGTTCGGAACCTTTACGACCGGATGCCTGACAAAGCCGCGGACTTGAGAAGTCGTTTGGGCCGGTACATCGATGTCGTGACAGTGAGCAGGCCGTGGGATGCCGACGAAGGACAATATGTGTTTGGTCCGACGGGCGAGCCTCGCGAGGCAAAGTAGCAACACGGTCGAGCAAAAACCTAAAGCGCCGATCACGAAGAGAGTCTCACGTGATCGGCGCCATTAAAACCCCAATTGTTTGTTGCAACTATTGACTGCCCGCTCTTGCGGCGTCGGGCTTCACGGCTTTCGCCGGGTTGTCAATCATCACATCCAACCACCCGATCATCATCTCATCGTAAGTCGGATCGCCCCAGCGAACGTCCTTCTTTGGATCGGGATTGTACTTATTCTTAGTTGAATTGTCGTAGTGAGCGGTGACAATAAGCTTCGAGCCCTTCGGTATCATTACCGGTTTTTTCAGCCAGTAAACCGATTGCCAATTGAAGCTGAACTTGGGCACCCACAGTAAAGTCTCACGGCGTCCGTCGGTATACACAACTTCGTACTTCATGTCTTTGCCGCGAAGATGCATGTGCGGCATGTAGTTCACGACCTGAACGTCCGCCGGCACAGTCTGACAAGCCACCACCTCGTGATTATCATCACCGGCCGGAATTTTGAACATTATATTCGCCGCTGCGCTGGTGATCACCATCTTCTCGGGAGGTTGCTTTGCGAATATCAGCCCAATCTTGGTGCGGTCCTTTTCTGGTCCTTCGAGCGCACCGCGAAAAGCGGAATAGTGCACCTGAAACATCAGCGTCGACCCGGCTGGAATTTTCTTTGCGACTCCGGGAGGATAGACGGTATTACCCATTCCCGGAGCGTATCCGGCCAGAAGTGCGCCCTCATTTTCAGCGCCGCCGCTGCCCCCTCCTCCGACTCGCCGGCCACCGGCTTGAGTTCCCTGCTCGCAAGCGTTGTCAACAACCGGCGCATCCATTCGCACTCGACGCAGCGTTCCATCCAGATAAAACAGAGGGCTGTTAGCCGAGCGGACTCCAATCTTGCCGCCGTTCTGCTTTGCCGACTCAAGACGCTTCGCCATCATCTGCGGAGTCTGAATGAAAGCAATGACGTGGTGAACTATTTTTCTATTTGTCGGATGAATCTCGGCCGCCTGGACCCACATATCTTCTTTGAAGTTCGTGGGGATGAAGAAGTTTATGTAGTTGTCCGGGTCGTTGGGATTGATGGTGTACTCTTCACCCATCTCGAGCACGACATCGGGAGTACCAATCTCCCAACCGCCCTCCTGCAGGAACTGGGGCTTAGCGGGAAGGTCCTTTGAATTGCCTTCTTTTGCGCCCTGGTCGACCCACGCCACGATCGTATCGATGTCCTTTTGTGCAAGCCGATGATCGTTTGTGAACTCACCGTACTTGGGATCGGGACTCCACGGCGGCATCTCGCGATTGATAACCTTCTCTTTGATTGAACGTGCCCACGGCCGGGATTCCTTATAAGTCAGCAACGACATCGGAGCGATGTCCTTCGCTCGATGACACTCAGCGCAGTTCTTATAAAAGATCGGAGCGACATCGCGCGAGAACGTCACTTCCTTCGCGGACCCTGAGCCTGCGGCTCGGCTTACCGGCGAAAAAACAAAACAAAGCGCCGACAGGCAACCCAGAGCCACAGTCACTAAAACTGTCTTCTTCATTTGTCCTCCTGCTGCTTTATCAGTAACAGCTTTGATTCAAACTACCTTTGCGTTGAAGTCGCCGCAGGCTCGGGCCTCGGCGTCCTTGATTGGGAGTCGACATAATACTCCATCCAGCCAATCATCATTTCTTCGTACGTCGGATCGCCCCAGCGAATCGTCTTCGCCGGGTCCGGGTTATATTTGTTCTTAGTCGAGTTGTCGAAGTGCGCGGTGACAATCATCCTGGTGCCTTTCGGAATCGCAACCGGCTTACTCAAATAATACATCGTCTGCCAGTTGAAGCTGAACTTCGGCACCCAAAGCAATGTCTCCTGCCGCCCATCCGGATAAATGACGTCGTACTTCATGTCTTTTCCACGAAGATGCATGTGAGGCATATAGCTCGTCAGGTGAACGTCCGCGTCGAAAGTGTAACAAGCCGTCACTTCGTGATTACCATCACCAGCCGGAAGCTTGAAGTAATGGTTCTGAATTCCAAGCGTGTTCAGTGAACGCTCAGGCGGTTTGGTAGTGAAGTGCAGGCCGAGGCGCGTGCGATCGCCTTGAGCGCCGTCAAACTTACCGCCGTAGCTTGAATAGTGCATTTGGAACACGAGCATCGAGCCGGCCGGGACCTTCTTGGCAGTGCCCGCCGGAAAAACGTCAATGCCTTTGCCCGGCGCGTAGCCCGCCAGGAATATACCGAATGCGTCGCCGCCTTCGCTGGCACTCGGCCGCTTGAAAGCCGAGCCTCCATTGGGCGCGCTGCAACCATCGTCGTACACCGGCGCGTCGGCCTTCACTTTGAGCAGTGTGCCGTCGCGATAAAAGACGTCGCTCTGCAACAGCGCGCGAGCTCTTCCCTGCCCCTTCTTGAATTGCTCGATCATCTCCGGCGTCTGAATAAACGCGATCACGTGATGAACGACCTTGCGATTGCCGGGAAGTATCTCCGCAGCGGTGACCCATCTGTCTTCCTTGAAGTTGGTCGGCACGATGAAGGTTTGAATCGTGTCCGGCATCCCCGCCGTCACGGTGAACTCCTGACCGATATCAAATACTGCATCAGGCTTGCCCAGCCGCCAGCCGCCGGTCGAAGTGAATTCGGGCACAGTAATGAGATCTTTCGCATCGCCCTCTTTCGCACCTTGATCGACCCAGGCGACGATCGTGTCAATGTCTTTCTGAGCGAGGCGATGATCGTTCGTGTATTCGCCGTATTTTGAATCGGGACTCCACGGCGGCATCTCTCGCGTAAGAACTTTTTCTTTTATCGAGCGCGCCCACGGCCGGACTTCTTTATAAGTCATCAACGGCATCGGAGCTATGTCATTCGCGCGATGACACTCGGCGCAGTTCTGATAAAAAATCGGCGCGATGTCGCGGTTGAAAGTCACCTCTTTCTTTGCGCCCGAGTTAGCGCTTGTCGTTGCGAAGAGCGCCAGACTGACGACCGCAAAGGCAACCGAAATCGACAGTACCCTTTTCATTTTTGTTTTCCTCTGTTTCTTTAGGGCGGCGATTTGTTCGCCAGCCGATTATTGTTTTGCCGAACGGCTGTTGGAAGCCGTCTCATTTCTCAAGTGCTCTTTATCAACCGTGTAATTAATCCAACCGATCATCATGTCGTCGTAGGTCGGATCGCCGAACCGCACGGCTTTCGTTGGATCTGGGTTGTACTTGTTCCTGGGTGAGTTGTCGAACGCAGCAGTCACAACGATCCGGGTCTCCTTCGGTAACGCAATCGGCTTCTTCAAGTAATAAACGGTTTGCCACGAGAAGCTGTAAGTCGGAACATCGAGCAGCACTTCCGATCGTCCGTTTGGATAGAACGCTTCGAAGCGCATTGCTTTCCCGCGCAGGTGCATGTGAGGCATGAGCGTCAGCAGATGAATATCGTCTTTAGTAGTCCAGCACGATGTGACTTTATGATTCTCCGCGCCCGCGGGAATCAAGAAGTAAGTGTTTGCGATCCCCCGCGTGTATTGATGCTTGTCGGGCGGAGTTTTCGCAAGGATCAATGCAATTGACGAACGGTCCTTCTCGACCTTGCCCGTGGTCTTCGAATAGTGCATTTGCAGGAGAAGCTTTGAACCCGCCGGAATTCGCTTCACTGTTCCCGGCTCCATTACACCGGCGTTCATTCCTGGTGCGAATCCAACAAGCAAGTCGAGACCGCCCGATTCCTTTGTCACATCCGCCGTCTCTCCGTTCCCGCCGTTCGGCAACGAGCATCCATCGTCGTAGACCGGCATTCCCGGCTTCATTCGCATCAGGAAGCCTTCTCGGTGAAACATAGATTTTTTTTCGGCCTCTTGCTGATACTTTTCAATTTCTTCTTTGGTGAGCTGCTTCTTGCCATCCTTCGACGGAGGAGAAACGAACGCAATGATGTGATGAACAATCTTGCGATTGCCTGGCCGCGCTTCAGCCATCTGAACGTAAACGTCTTCTTTGAAGTTGGTAGGTATCTCGAAGTATTGATACTCGTCGGGGCCGGACGCTTCGAGCGTGAACTCATCAGGCATTTGCAGAACAATGTCGGGCTTGCCAATGGTCCAACCCTCAACGAAGTTCGGCGCCGGAGGAAGATCTTTCGCCTCGCCTTCCTTCGCGCCCTGGTCGACCCAGGCTGTAATGGTGTCTATTTGAGCCGAGGTCAAGCGGCGGTCGTTTGAAAACTGCTGGAAGTGAGGATCAGCATGCCAGGGCGGCATCTGTTTCGTAACGACTTTTTCCTTGATCGAGCGAGCCCACGGCCGCGCATCCTTGTAAGTCAGCAGCGACATCGGCGCAGCTTCGCCGGGACGATGACATTCGGCGCAGCTCTTGAAGAAGATTGGCGCTACGTCACGGTTAAAGGTTACTTGTTTGTCGTTTGAGTTGGCGCTACTCGACCGAGTGACGGCGAGCGCGATCAAACAAACCGCGACGAGAAGGGGGAGGGTGAGCTTCCTTGCCACGAGTCCGTCTCCTTTGGGTAAGGCTGATACGTCGATAAATCTCGAGCGCTTGTATCGTATGTAAACCGCGTTTTCATGTCAAGGAATTTATGAATGCCTTTACAGGTTTTTAGCTTGAAATCTGAGTCCAACCTCAGTTCCGCAACATTCGGGTGGTGGTCTCCATCTGGAAGCTTGCCCGGCGACACCCTTCTAGATAGAGTTGTTGAACCGGAGAGTGAAACATGCAAGAGCAAGAACTCATCGAGAAGATCCGCCAGCTACCGCCCGATAAACAAACCGAGGTAGAAGTGTTTGTGGACTTCCTCAAGCGTCGAGATGAAGAATCACGCTTGACTCAGGCCGCAGCCGGACTCTCGGAAGAAGCGTTTCGACTAGTATGGGACAACGAAGCGGACGCGGCTTATGACACGCTATAAGACGTCACGGTTTCCGAAGCTTGTTGATATCCACGACCACCGGCAGTGGATTCCCGTCTTCTCTTAATTTGTAAAGCACATCACCTTCAATGGCTCGTCGAGCGGCTTTCACATCGATGTTGAAAAGACGAGCTACGTTCCCTCCGAGGATCTTGTTTTTCACCTCGGTGGTGAGTTGCTGATATTTTTTCTTCTCAATCATCTCGTCGGGAATCTGGAATCCCTGAAAACTCTGAATCTGCCAGTGAGGCGGTCCGATAACCGGCGTGTCAGTTCCCCACAAAACGTGATCGGCTCCCAAACCGTCGATTAGAGTTCCCATCATCGTGGCGAATCGCTCGGGATCCTGGACCAGCAGGCGCGCCATTCCGCCCATTTCGGCATAGATGTTTTTGACCTTCGCCTTCCGGCCGTGCTCTGCAAGCTCTGCGTCCCACGGATACGAACAATGGAACGCGATGAAGTTCAAATCCGGAAAGTCGGCAGCCGCGCGCGCCAGATCGTCCGTATGACAGTATTCTTCGAGGAACAAACCCGGCAGGCCTTTGTGAACTGTAACGTTCTTCACTCCGTGTTTGCGCAGCACCTCATAGATTGGATAGGTGTTCTTCTCATCATCCATTCGCCAGCCGCGAGTGTCAGGTCCGGGCGGATAAAGCTTCAAGCCGTCAATTTTTATGGTCTCGCACTGATAGATCAGCGATTCAACCGCCGATTTGCCGTCCGGCGGATCGACGCATCCAAGCACTCTGATTCGAGCCGGCGCCATCGAGCGAATCATCGCCGCTTCACGCGGCGGAAAAAGATCGACTCCATCAAATGCCGCTCGCATGCCGAAGCTGTTCAGGAACGCGATGTCGGTTTCGCTCTGCATAAAGATGTCGTCGAAGAACATCACGCGACCCATATCGGCAACCGGAACAGGTTTGCCGATCACCGAAGCGCGAGCCCCGGCCAATGCTTTCAAGAAGCCTTCGCCTCGTTGTGTCATCTTGCCGATTCCGCCGGCTCGCCACCAAACGTGCGTCTGAAGATCAATCAACAGCGGAGGCTTAAGCGCTGATGTATCTCGATCGGCAATTCGCTCGACTGCGTTCAGATCGAGAAAACTCTCTCTGCCGAGCGTTCGCGCTTCAGTTCGCCTTTGAAGAAAAGTCAGTCCGGCCGCGCCCGCGGCGGTCAGCTTCAGCATTTCGCGCCTCGATACTTTCGATGCTGAAGACACTTGCTTGACGTTGGTATTCGGCTTATCTGAGTTCGGCATTTGGGCCTCCGAAAGGAATGAAAAGCAACAGCGCGAGAGAACTTATCACAAGATCACGGCGCGGTCACGAAGCTGAATCGCCGCAAGCTTCAAACCTTGCGAGTCTTCCAACGACCTCGCCGGAAAATAATTACGGATACAACCGCGAGGAGCGACTCGGCGAAGGTTATCGCAACGAACACGCCTTTCGCTCCGAACTCCAAAGGGATCGCGAGCGTGTATGCGAGTGGGATCTGAACCAGCCAATAGCAACACAGATTGATCAGAGTCGGAGTGTTTGTGTCGCCCGCTCCGTTGAACGATTGCACCATCACCATTCCGTACGCATAGAAGATGTAGCCGTAGCTTATGAATCGCAATGCGGCGACTCCGTAAGGCACGACCGCCGGATCGGTCGTGAAAATTCCGATCAGCTTCTCGGCGAACGTGATGAAGGTGATCGCGACCAGACCCAGAAAGCACATGTTGCTGAAGCCTGTCACCCAAACAGACCGCTCGGCGCGCTCAGGCTTCGCGGCCCCGAGGTTCTGCCCTACAAGCGTCGCCGCGGCATTGCTCATGCCCCACGATGGCAACAATGCAAAGATGATGATCCGCAACGCAACCGTGTAGCCGGCTAACGCCTGGTCGCCGAACACCGCGACCATTCGCATGAGGCCGACCCAACTCGCAGTCGCGACCAGAAACTGAAACATTCCACCGAGCGAGATCCGCACCATTCGAAGCATAACTTCGATGTTAAGCCGAGCCGTATGCCAGTTGATCTTCACCCGCGCCTTCGCGCCGAACAAAAACCAGAGCTGAAACAAAACACCGGTGCCTCGCCCGATAGTGGTCGCTATGGCCGAGCCGGTCACGCCAAGTTTCGGAAACGGGCCAAGTCCGAAAATCAAGCACGGGTCGAGAACTATGTTGATCGCGTTGGCGATCCAGAGAACTCGCATAGCGATCGAAGCGTCGCCGGCTCCGCGAAATACGGCGTTGATCAGGAACAACTCCATGATCACGACATTGCCGCCGAGAATAACCCGGGCGTAGCCTGATCCGCTCTCGATCACGCCCGAGGAAGCTCCCATCAGCCGAAACATCTGCGGCGCGAATGTGATTGCGATCACGGCAACCGGAATCGACGCGACTACTCCGAGAATAATCGACTGAACCGCCGCCACCGAAGCGCCGTGGTGATCCTTTTCACCTATGCGTCGCGCAACGGTAGCGGTCGTGGCCATGCTCAAGCCAAGCGCAATCGCAAAAACCATCGTCAGCATCGATTCTGTTATGCCGACTGTAGCGGTCGCTTCAGCGCCCAGGTGCGCTACCCAGAAGACGTTGATGATGCCGAACAACGACTCCATCATCATCTCCAGGACCATCGGCACGGCCAGCAAAAAGATCGCTCGTTTGATTGAGCCTTCAGTAAAATCCTGTGTCGAGCCGACGACCGCTTCGCGAAGAAAAGCTATCCAACGACCGAGCCTTCCGCCGGATTGCGAACCGGCGGGCAAGTACGCAACATCGACTGCTTCTTGTTTTCGAGCTTCCATGCAGTTGCCTTCGAGCGTTATTGAGGACTGTGAACGGAAACGAAGAACGGACGCTTTCGGTTCTGTCGCTTCAAGCGATTTCACCGGCACGTCATTCCATTCGCTGGCGTCGAGCAATGATTTGCGCGGCGCGAGGAACAGGCTGGGTTGGAATTAAAACCTTTTCATCGGCAAAAAAATAAATACCATTGGCTTGCTCATCTCGTCAATACGCCACTGCAGGCGTCGCAGCCGTTGTTGAAACTCACACCGGCGGGAATGAACTCTCGGTCGCGGGTTCTACCTCGGAGTTTGCCGTCTCGGGAAAAGTCTTCTTACGATCGTCCATCCATCTTTGTAATATCCACCACGCAAATCCTGGAATCATAAACGCGAGCCCCAAAAAAGTAGTCGTTGATCGGGCGCTCAACGCTGGAGAATCGACACCGAGACCGGTTAGGTAAACCGACGCAGACATAGTCAAGGTCAACAGCGCCATCTCGAGCGCGAATACTCGCCCAAGAAATCTATCGGGAACCGACATCTGTAAAAGCGTCGTCGAAAAAACCCACTGAATGCTGCCGCCGGAGTGCGCCCCCAGCACACATATCAAAGCAATGACGAACACCGGGGAATGAGCGAACAACAGATAGAAGGCTGCCGAAACAAAAAACGCGACCGTGATTGCCCGTCGCATCGTTCGAGGCTCGCCGCTGGTAATCTTTCCCGCGATCAACGGGCCAATCAACGCGCCAAAACCTCGCGCTCCGTATAACAGTCCTATCGAAGCTGCGCCGTCTCGGCCTATCGGAAAAATTTGTTTGCCGTAGATCGTAAGCAGCAGCAACACTCCGCCGCCAAGACCCCAGCCGCTCTTGACCAACAGAAGAGCTACTACTCGAGGATTCGATCTCAAATACCGAGCGCCTTCGACGAGATCGGTGACCCCCGTTGCGTCGGCAATCGACAAACGCCGAGTGCGTTCTTGTCTCGATGGGGACTTGAGACGGATAGAAAATATGTAAGCCGCGGAAATGAAGAATGAGATCGAATCAACAACAAACGCTGTGTTCCGGCCAAACACATCGGTTACCAGCCCTCCGAGCGCCGCGCCAACCGCCAGGGTAACCGACCACGATGCGCTCGAGAGCGCATTCGCAGAAATCAATTCATCGCGAGAGACTATGCTCGGGATTGCGGCTGATCTTGCGGGATCGAAGAAGGTCGAGACCACAACTTCTGCTGCCGCGATCGCGTAAGCTATCCACGTTTGGTCGGGTCGACGTACGAATAAAAAGCCGAGCACCAAAAAGCCGCGGACCACATCCGCGACGATCATGATTGTCTTTCGGTTGAATCGATCCGCGACGACACCGGCCAGCGGTCCTACGAAGAAAGAAGGCAGCAGCTTGATGATCAGAATGTAACCGACCGCTTCCCCGGATCCGGTGAGCGATAGAAGCAGCGTGAACAAGGCTACTGAGTTGAACCAGTCTCCGGTTTGCGAAACGAGTCCTCCCACGAACAAACGGCGGAAGTCCTGGTTCCCGCGAAGCAACTCGATGTAGCCGGCCGTTCGCGTAGACGAGTTCTCAACCATTCGAGCATTGTAGAGACGCGGGAAGTGCGTTTCAACGAATCGTACCGGCGACTACTCTTCCTCGGGTGTGACTAAAAAGTGGGACTTAGTTTTGGATGAAAACCTGTCCTTCTCATTAACACCTCAATTCATTGAGGTGTTGGAGTGGACTTCGATTGGTCCCAACTGTTTCAACAGTTTTTTGGGTCGGTCGAATAAACCGTTAAAACGGTTCGAGATTCCTGTCGGCGCCCAGCACCCCACTGAACGTGGGGTGTTAATGAGAACCAGACTCGCGTACACGAGTCCGTGGGTTGAATGTCAAGAGCCCGCCTTCTGCGAAGTCCCACTCTTAATCACACTCGTCTTCCTCACTGTCTTGCTATTAAACCCGGCTGTCGAGTCATGCTATAAGTACGAGCTAAGATCTCACTCGGCGTTAATAAGGCGGGGTTGTGCATATTGAGTCACTGAAAGTTTACTGCGACTTGATCGACACGCGCAGTTTTTCGAAGGCGGCGCAGAAGAATTTCATCTCGCAATCGGCAGTAAGTCAGCAGATTCGAGCTCTCGAGGACAAGTTCAACAAGAGGTTGGTCGAGCGGAGCCGCGGCGGAAGCGTCGTTCCCACTTCGGCGGGCATGACTTTTTATCAGGGATGCCGCGAGATAATGGATCGCTTCAATTCGCTCACCGAAGAGATGAAGGGGCTTGGAAACATCATCAGCGGCCAGGTGAGAGTTGGCACAATTTATTCTGTCGGCATACACGAGCTTTCTCCGGTGCTCAAGCGCTTCATCAAGTCTTTTCCGCAAGTCAACGTTCATATCGAATACAGTCGTCCCAACAAAGTTTATGAAGATGTGATCAATCATGTAATCGACATCGGTATAGTTGCGTATCCAACCCCAAGACCTCAGATCGAGATCATCCCGTTCGGAAACGACCCGCTCGTGTTGGTGTGCAGTCCGGACCATGAACTGGCGGGGAAAAAGCGAATCGACATTTCGAGCCTGGATGGACAGCGGCTCATCGGATTTGAACGCGACATCCCGACTCGGAAGGCGGTGGACAAGATACTTCGAGACCGAGGTATCACCGTGCAGTACGTAATGGAGCTGGACAACATCGAAACGGTCAAGCAATCCGTCGAAGCCGACCTCGGCGTCACTATCGTTCCAAGAGCAACGGTTCTGAATGAGGTTCGAGCGGGCACGCTTCGCGCAGTGAATTTCACGGAGAGCTTTGCTCGTCCGATCGCGATCATTCACCGCAAAGGAAAAATCTTCAGCGCGGCCGCGCGAAAGTTCATCGAGATGCTGACCGAATCGCAGGGACGCGCGCGTGACTCAGCTTTGACAATCGATCAATCACCCGGCTAAGATAAGCCTTCAAAACGGGGCGTGGCTCAGCCTGGTAGAGCGCTCGGTTCGGGACCGAGAGGTCGTTGGTTCGAATCCAATCGCCCCGACCATTTCTTGTTAATCGTGAATGGTGAATCGTAAATCGTGAATAGTAAATCGTGAATAGTTCACGATCACGATTCAACGATTCAACGATTCACGATTCACAATCACGATTCACGATTCAACGATTCAACGATTCAACGATTCAACGATTCAACGATTCAACGATTCAACGATTCACGATTCACGATTCACGATTCACTTTCCTCAATGGTAGCTCGGCGATTCATCGTCAAAGGACACGTTCAGGGAGTCGGCTTTCGCTATTACGCGATTCGAGAAGCTCGACGAATGGGAGTGACTGGAAGAGTTCGCAACCTCGCCGACGGTACCGTCGAGGCAATCGCCGAAGGCTCCCTTTACGGAGTCTCTGAGTTTCGAACCGCTCTGGAACGCGGTCCTTCGTACGGACTCGTTGATCTGGTCGTTGAAACAGAGATGCCGCTGACCGGATACTCAGGTTTTGATGTTGCGTTTTGATTTCGATGTTGTGTAATGATCGCTGCTATACTGATGTATTGACCCTTAGGGAACGCAAGGTCGTAGAGTTTATATGCGAAAGGCCGGAAAGTCTGGTAGACTGCTTTCAATCAAAACCTCGAAGAAGGTGAAAATAAGTTGAGTCCCAACGTGGCTTTTATTTCAGGGGCAATAGCAATTCTCGCGTTGGTCGTTTCTATCTTCGGCGCGTCGTGGCTCAACCAGCGTGCAACAGAGAGACTCGTTGATCAGTTAGAAAAGCGATTTGACGGACGACTGGCTGGTATTGAACAGCGACTTGATCGAATCGAGCGTCAGCTTGAAGCAGTATTCAAGCCGATCCTAACACCCCGCTCATAACAACAACTTTGTGTGGATCGCAGCTAACTTCCAGGAGCTTGGCGGAGGCGATTTGTGGACAACCTGAAAGAAATGATCCGAACAGTTCCCGACTTTCCGAAACCGGGAATCCAGTTCTACGATATAACGACGCTGCTCAAGAATCCTTACGGTCTGCGCACAACCATCGATCGTCTGGTTGAATTCATAGACGATCCGAATATCGATACCGTCATTGGCATCGAAGCGCGCGGATTCATCTTCGCGCCGGCGCTCGCGTATCGTTTGAAAGCGGGCTTCGTGCCTGTGCGCAAGCCGCGAAAGCTTCCGGCCGCAATTGAATCGATCTCCTACGATCTGGAATACGGCACTGACACGCTTGAGATTCATAAGGACGCGATCGGCGAAGGCCATCGCGTGATCATTGCCGACGACTTGTTGGCAACGGGAGGCACGGCTCGCGCGGTAGTCGATCTGGTTGAAAGACTGGGAGGAGAAGTCGCGGGTCTGGCGTTTGTTGTCGAGCTAACCTTCCTGAAGGGCCGCGAGCGATTCAATGGCTACAAGATTTCTTCGCTTCTCAAGTACGACGAGTAATTGCTCGCTCGTGGACACGCGAAAAGGGCATCTGTTAGTTTAAGACCGATGTGCTCCCGTAGCTCAGTTGCATAGAGCGTCCGCCTCCTAAGCGGAAGGTCGCGCGTTGGAATCGCGCCGGGGGCACCATTCCTTTAATTCAATCATCTACTCCCTTTCATAACCTGGCGGTGTATGAAAAATCTCTTGCGCCTAGAGGAAGGATGGACAAGCTATTTCAAGAGTTCCTCAGTTGATTGGTAGGCAATGGGGTAGGGATAAGAATCTTTCCCGTAATTGTTGGCACCTATCCACAAGGAGTGGTTTTTGCCCAAAAAGTCTGTCCAAATAGTTTCGGCCCAAAAAGAATACTCAAAAAAATCTCTTCTTATGAAGTATATAAAAGCTAGATGGTATTTTTTCTTTTGTGTCTAGAAAAAGACAAGCTTGCTATAAACACAACAGATTGGAAAATGTCAACTTGAAACCACATTTTCTTGTGCTTATAGAGACTAGAAAGGTGCGATGCACTTCAATTCTTGATCAATTTTGCAGTTGACTTTGATAACAGATTGGCCCTTAATAATCCCACTCCTTGTTTTCCTCCTGATGAACATAATTAAGGCTAACTCCATCGTATGAATGAGCATTGCCAGGGAGGAGAGACATGATGACACCCAACCCAAGAGTGAATGTACCTGAAAAGCATTTCGGTGAATGGCTCCAGACGGAATCACATATTGCCGAACTCAAGATATGGATTGGCTTTATTAAGTTCGTCCTGGGGCTGGGAGCGATTGTGGGGCTGACCATCTATGTCGGTAATAGGTTCCCGGAAGCACTGAGGTATCTGCCTCCGGTAGTGGCCGGGATCTGCTCGCTGGCGGGCATCGCGATTGGAATTGATAGGTATAAGAACCGGAGACGTGATGATTAGCGGTCCTCCGTGTCAGGAGTTCTTGATCCATTGTACGGGCTGGGAGGCTTCCTGTTTGAGGAAGTCAAGAAATCTAAATCCACCCCAAAGAAAAACAACGTAGAATACAAATTTTTGTTGCCAATACTACGGAACCGAGCGTATAGTGGCGACTCTTCACGTAGAAACCGCTAAACCCAAAAGGAGAGACGCTAATGTCAATTGAACAACAACCGGTGCGAATTCTTCTCAATAAAGATGGAAAGGGACAAAGTGAACACGCGGACGTAGACTTTACTGGACCCGTGTCTGCCTTCTGGTGGTCTCTTTATGATGAAATAGAGTTTTTCCCTTACCTTCATACTGTCAGACTGCATACCGATAGCGCCGCACCAAAGCGAGTGGTCGTTGACTTTACCACCAAAGTAACAGGACCAATAGATCTCCAAATCGTAGTCTTCGCGGATGTAAAATAGGCACGCATAAATTTCGCTTCAGGTCAACACGGCGATAATCTAGTCCACTCCAACTAAGTAGTGAAGGGTGCGCTTGTTACTTCTCGGGAATCGACTCCCCGGATGATGCATAGGCGCCACTTTTCCTTCTGATATGCAGTAGGAATCAAATCTAGATATTCACGGAAAGAAAAGGATTCAGTGATTACCCCGCAAGTCAGGCGGCTCGGTAAGAGTGGCCAACTTGTTTTCTGAGCTTGCGCACTTGATGGTTAACGACTCTTAGATTTTGGAAAAGATGGGTTGTGGATAACTTAAGAATCTAGGATCACAAAAACTCGTTTTGGATGAGGGGATAATCTCAAGCAAAATGCACACCAGGAGGCTAATCAGCTTTTTTTAAAGATCGGGGCTTTGGAGGACCTTCGGCGGATTGCCTTGGCAAGCTCAGTCTGGGGCTGGGTTGCGTCAAGCCTTGCCAGGAGGCGCAACTCGGTCCTGTCTACAAGCTCGAAAGATTACCTGAAAATACTGTAAGTACGCCAGTGGCGAACCTGATTGGCAACGCAAGAATACAAGTGGCAATTGACTTCATGAGCGCCAATCTTCATCGAAGCATTGACAATAACGAGATAGCCCGTTCTGCGCATTTTTCGAGCTCGCATTTCGCACGACTTTTCAAAGCTGAAACCGGAGTCGCGCCGGGCCAGTATCTCACCAACTTGAGAATGGAAAAAGCGAGCCAGCTTCTAACAACTACATTTCTTAGCATCAAGGAGATTATGGGAAAAGTGGGTTATAACAGTAAGAACAACTTTATACGATGTTTCAGAAACCACTTTCACGTCACGCCATCCGAATGCAGGCAGCGAGGCTTTAGGCATGGGCCGAGTCAACATAATTGACGAATTAAAAATGGCTCTCTCGGAAGCGAGAGGACTCATTTTGTAAACAGCGCCTGAATGAATCCCCAAGTCTTAGCCACAGCAAAAGCCACTAATGCGATTGCAGTCAAACCCAACAAGATATACTCGAGGATTGTGAGGATATAGTATTTTGGCTTACTGACTCGAACGTACTTACTGGCCATCGACACTCCTTCTGGGAAGCCCTGGTTGTGTCTGATGGCTAAAGCTGAGGACTCGATAACTCAGTTTCTTAGGGGGCTTCCCGCTTAGAACTATTTCAGGGCATGACTTGCTCACCTTGAAAGACGGGATTCTGCCAAAGTCACGTTTATGTTAATTGACGATTCTTAGGAACGCAAGAAAAGAAGGGTGGTGTCCTGGATTTCAAATTAGGACGCCGCCAAAAAAAGAGAGACATGAGCGCGGGCGCGAGTAACTGTCTCTCAAAAAGCCTGAATGACAAGATTTGTGGATTCGTAGACGGCTTTTCAGTGCACGAAATATCTCAGGGGCCATTGACAGACATGAGATACTACTTCAGTTAAACCTTCCGCCACCGAATTGTTTGTGGACAATCGAGTGCGGTAAGTGATTGAAGCAAAGGGCGCGCCGAATTGGCCGCACATAAGTCCTCCTAAGCGGAAGGTCGCGCGTTGGAATCGCGCCGGGGGCACCATTCACAATTCAATGGCTCGCAACTGAGAACCTCATGCAAAAAGTGCTCGCGTTAGTGCTCGCCTCGATCCTGTTGTATCCACTTTCTCAGCCGAACGCACAAACGAAGTCTTCTCGTGCTTCAGCGAAGAGCAAATCCGGCCACGCTCTCAATCCACAGATTCAAAAAATACTGCGAGAGATCTCAGCTGCGAACATCGAGGCAACGATCAGAAAGCTCGTTGGTTTCGGCACTCGGCACACCTTGTCTGAAACCGAGAGCGACTCGCGCGGAATTGGCGCTGCTCGTCGGTGGATCAAATCGGAATTCGATCGCTACAGTCGCGAGAGCGGCGGACGATTGCAAGTTGAGTTCGATGAGTTCACGCAACAGCCGGTTCAACGCGTACCCAAGCCCGCCCAGCTTGTCAACGTAGTCGCGACTCTGCCGGGATCTCAAGCTGAATCCAAAGACAGAATTTATGTTGTCAGCGGTCATTATGATTCGTGTGTGTGCGCGCAGGATGCGCTCGACGCGACGAGCGACGCGCCCGGCGCGAATGACGACGCTTCGGGGACGGCTGCGGTGATGGAGATGGCTCGCGTTATGTCGAAGTACAAGTTCGATGCGACTCTTGTCTTCATGACCGTTGCCGGCGAAGAACAGGGACTGCTTGGCGCTGCGCATTGGGCGGAGATGGCGAAGAAGAAAAACTTGAACGTTGCCGCGATGATTACTAACGACATTATCGGAAGCTCGCACGCAGAAGACGGACACATCGACAACACTCACGTCAGGTTGTTTGCTGAAGGAGTGCCTCCTGAAAAAGAAATTTCGCCCGAGCTCAGAACATTGCTGCAGACGGGCGGTGAGAATGATCTTCCCGTAAGACAGCTCGGCCGCTACATCAAAGAAGCCGGCGAGCGTTATGTGAGCGGTTTCAACGTGACTCTGGTCTATCGCAAAGACCGATACCTTCGCGGCGGAGACCATTCCGCATTTTTGGATCGCGGCTTTTCAGCGGTGAGAATGACCGAGCCCAATGAGAATTACAAACATCAGCACCAAAAGATCAGAGTGGAAAACGGTATAAAGTACGGAGACTTGCCCGAGTTCGACGACTTCAGCTACATCGCGCAAGTCGCGAGGGTGAATGCAACCGCGCTTGCGAGTCTTGCGCTCGCTCCGGCGGCTCCCTCGAATGTCCAAATTGAGACGGTCAAACTCGAAAACAATACAACGCTGAAGTGGGATGCGAACAAGGAACCGGATCTTGCCGGCTACCAAATTGTATGGAGAGAAACCACGGCTCCATTCTGGCAGCACACACAAGACGTGGGAAATGTCACGTCGTACACGGTTAAAAATTTTTCAAAAGACAATTACATCTTTGGCGTTCAGGCAATAGACAGGGATGGTAACGTGAGCGTAGCCGTTTATCCCAAACCCTCAAGGCCTCCCCGAAGACCCGGCGGATGATCGTCTGGTGCACTCCGTGTTCGCCAGAACTGCGTCGCCTTCGACATCAAAAATGTCATGCGGTAGAATGGTTTTGTGGATCACCACGTGCAGCACAACTAGACGACGCTTGTGAGAGATCGAAAGCGAGGCTGTCGGTCGTGCCTGCAACCGTCCTCATTGTTGAAGATGATTTCGATGCTCGCGAAGTCCTGGGCATCCTGCTGCGCTTCGAGGGGTTCAACGTCGTCACGGCCGAAAATGGTCTCGCCGGGCTCGATGTGATTCAGTCCGAGCAGGTAGATCTTGTACTCACGGACATCGAAATGCCTGAACTCGATGGGATTGAGATGATAAAACGTTTACGCGCGCTGGACGGCTTCAGCGCGTTGCCAATCATCGTCGTCTCCGCCAGCGATCGTCGTTCGATGAAGAAGGCTATCGCTGCCGGAGCGAGTCATACCATGCGGAAACCCGCCCGGTTTGATTCGCTGACGCAGGCCGTTAATGGTCTGCTCCGTCTCAAGGGTAATGCGACTAACTCGAAGTAGCTCGATTAAGTATTGCCGCGCTCGAGTTTGTTAAGTAGTTCCGCCTTCAGATCTCGAAGGTGACGCAAATCCCGCAGCTTCAGTCGTTGTTTCCTGAGAATCTCTAACTGCTCTTCTATTTGCTTATTCAACTCGGAGATTTCCTTTTTCAGTGCACCAGCCTCTGTCATTTATATTGTTCACCCTATCCCTTGCTCGTTCTAAACATTGTCTCAGATCTGCGAAGCATGGTCTGCGACGAAGTATTTGTTGGTAGGAAACTCTGAGGCTATCCAACAAAACCTTACCATACGGCTGCGAGCCTTGGCCAACAAAAAGTTAGGTAGTGATGTATTAGTGTGTTGTCGCAAAAGCAGTAACTCTGCGTCCTTGGCGCCATCTGCGGTTTTCTTGATCTACGCTGGTACTCAACCGCAGAGGGCGCCGAGTACACAGAGGGAGCAACGCGATTGTCAGCGAGTAACACATTATGACCCCACTGCAAAAAGTTCACCGCGTTTGACACTTCGTCGCCAGCTTCGACATACTGTATTCAATAGAGTGGACCGTGAGTGTGAGTCCTCCGAACTCAGATCGAACAAAGGGAGGAAGCACACAGATGGACAACAAGAAGGTCGTAAGCGTACTCAATGATCTTATAGAAACATGCCGCGACGGGTTGGATGGATTCAAGGAAGCGGCTCAAAACGTCAAGAACCCAGAGCTCAAATCTTTCTTCAACGACGCAGCCACTGAACGCGCTCAATGCATTCAGGAGCTTCAAATCGAAGTTCGCAGGCTTGGAGGCGAGACCGAAAAGTCAGGCTCGACCGCAGGCGCAATCCATCGCGTCTGGATGGACATAAAGGGCACGCTCACGGGCAAGGATGACCACGCGATTCTCAGCGAATGCGAACGAGGTGAAGACTCGGCGGTGAGCGCGTTCCGAGATGCGCTCAAGGAAAAAACTCTCCCGAGCAACATCCTCACGGTCATCGAACGTCAGCTTCAGGTAATTCAAAAAACTCACGACCGCGTGAAGCAAATGCGCGACGCGAAGAGCGCAACTTCCGGTCGTTAACCGTAGTTCGCAAGGCTGGCGACTCAATCAATCGCCAGCCTTTCCTTCCCGGCCAACTAAAAAGTAGTGCCCGCCTCCGGATCTTCTGCTCCGCCGAATTTAGCTCGCGTCAGTTGCGCAGGCATGGTTAACTAAGCGCCGTGCTTGAAATCGGAAACGAGGCTCCAGATTTCTCTCTTAGAGCTCTGGACGGAACAGAGACTCGGCATGAGCGTGGTTCGCAATCCGAACCGCGGCTGATCATGTTCTTTGAAACCGATTGCCCAACTTGTCTGCTAACAATCCCGTACATCAATCGCCTCGCCCGAGAGCTTGGAGAATCGTCAGCCATTCTTGGAATATCACAGGACGCTGAAGGCTCCACTCGTCATTTGATCGACCAGGCTTCGATAGAGTTTCCAATTGCAGTTGATCGAACCCTTTCGGTAACGAAGCTCTACGATCCCGTCGCCGTGCCGACATTGTTTCTCATCGGCGCAGACGGGCGAATTGTTAAGTGCGTCAGCGGTTTCGACAAGCATGCCTTGAATGAAATCGCGTCAATGATGGCGGGCGCGCCGTTCATCATCGCCGAGCCCTTCGACGGGGCGCCTGAAACTAAATTCGGATGCGCGTCGCGTCATCTTGAACCGGCCGATGAAGGCGAGCTTGCGGAAACTGTGAACCCTTACATCAAGCAAGCTTCGCGTGCATCGCGAATCGAGCTGGACGACTCGGTTGATCCCTTCGAATTCTGCTTGTCGTTCGGCGATCCGCTGCCGGTTATTCCCCCGGCTGTTGAAAGAGTAGACCGAATGCTCGCTGCCACGTCGCTAGCTCCTGATGAAGTAATCGCGCTGATGCCGCCGAACTACGGCGCCGCGACCGTCGAAAAGATCGCGGCCAACGCGGTAATGGCCGGTTGCAAGCCCGAGATGATGCGAGTGCTGATCCCACTCGTGCGAGCGGTCTGCGATGAGCGCTTCAACATTCATAGTGTGCAAGCGACAACTCACTTTGCGGCGCCGCTGGTAATCGTCAACGGGCCGGTCCGCGATGAACTTGGGTTCGCAGGCGCGAGCAATGTCTTCAGTAATGTTGCTCGCGCAAACAGCACACTCGGTCGTGCGCTTCAGTTGATACTCACGAACCTCGGAGGAGCGCGGCCGGGCGAGATCGATATGTCGACGCTTGGAAACCCGGGCAAGTTCTCTTACTGCATCGCCGAAAATCAAGAAGAAAATCCATGGGAGCCGCTGCACGTCGAGATGGGTTTCAAGCCCGAACAAAGCACTGTCTCGCTCTTCGCCGCGGAGCCTCCTCACGGCGTCAGCGAGCACACGGCGCGTGACGGAAAACAAGTCTTGAAAGCGATCAGCCGAGCGCTTGCGACGGTTTGGTCTTATCGCGTTTGCGCCGGGTTCGAGGCGATGGTCGTGCTTTGCCCCGAACACGTGAAGACGCTTCACCGCGACGGCTTCACGAAACAAACCGTTCGCGATTTTCTTTATGAGAACACGGGCATCCCGCTTCGACACTACGAAGACGGCTTCGGTGAAGGCGTTCCGTACGTGAAGCTCTACAAACAAGCGACGATCGACGGCGAGCCGTGCTATTTGAAGTTTCTGGATCCATCGGCCATCAAGCTGGTAGTTGCCGGAGGAACCGCGGGAAAGTTTTCCGCGGTGATCGGAAGCTGGGCCGCCGGCCCGCGAGGCAGTCAGATGGTGACGTATCCGATTGAGAATTGGTGATCGTTGATTGCCGATTGCCGATTTGATTGCGGTAAATCTGCAATCGGAAATCGACAATCGGAAATTACGACGGGAGACATAATGCCAATAACACTCGTGAACCCGCTCGACGAGACTCCACGCGTAGTTTCGAAGCCGGCGCCGAGACTGGGCACCCTCGCCGGCAAAACCATCGGTCTGCTCGACATCAGCAAGCCGGGCGGCAGCATCTTCCTCAATCATCTCGAGCTCTTGTTGAAGCAGCGCTACTCTGTGGCTTCAGTCGTCCGTGCGATGAAGCCTACATTCACCAAACCCGCGCCCGACTCGGTGATTGAAAAACTGATCGACGCGAAGTGTGACGCGGTTATCGAAGCGCTCGCCGATTGAGGCTCGTGCACAACGTGCAGTTTGCACGACTCTACAAAGCTCGAGAGTTTCGGAATTCCGGCCGTGCCAGTGGCCACAACTGAGTTCAAGACAGCGGCTCGCGCTCAGGCGAGTGCGCTCGGCAGATCGGACTTCGATGCGGTGTATGTAGCACATCCGATTCAGGATCAGACGAAGGAAGAGATAGAAGCTAAGGCGGAACTCGCACTTGATGAAATTGCAAGACAGTTGGTTAGCGTTAGGTAGGCCGACACTCCACGTAGCTCAGGGTGCAGCATCGCACACCAGCTTCTTGAATAACGAAACCGAAATAATCGTCGTGTTAACAAGTTTTTCGGCCTGGGAAAAATCTCGGTCGCCCGTCACCAGGAACGCAGCGTCGCTGACCAACGCACAGGCCAGGAACTTGGCATCTTCGCGGTCACGAGGAAAATCGAGTTCGATGTCAACATCGATTAATATTGTCAGTTCATCGAGCAAGTGAAACCACTCGAGAAGAAGTGCTTGTGAAAGCCCGAATTTCTGCCTCGCAAGCACTTCTTTGTATTCAGCCATAATCCGGGCAGAAACTACCCACTCAATGTCCGGCTTTGAAGCGACGAAGAGAATCACAGCCTCAGGGTCTTTGTTTCTCAAGGCGGCGGAGACCAGCAAATTGGTATCGATAAGGACCTTCATCGCCCGGCTCGATAGGCTTCTATTTCAGCAGCGATTTCATCCTCGCTGATCGTCTGTGCTTGTGGTAGAGCCTGCGTCTCTTTCAGCAAAGCTGCCAAGTCGCGAACTCTCTCTTCGGACTCGCCGTTGTCCTGGGCGATCACGACGACCTCTACCACCTGACCTTCTTTGAATGGTAAATCGGTTAGTACGAGGCTATTCGGGTCTTTGATGGTGACGTATTTTTTGTATGCGGTCACTATAACCTCCAGTTAGATCGTCGAATCAGATTATAACAGCAAGAATCGAATGTTAAGCATTCTGGTCACCACCGAGCGGCGCCGCGATCCTGATTCCTATCCAACTCCAACAATCGCAGTATCAGGTCGTACCGTCGAGATTACTTTTGTCGTCTGCGTCTTAGGCTTAACGGCTTGAACTAGCCTTCGGAGCGACTGTAACATTCACCTTGCTCTCAGTCTTATCCGATTCGGAGATGCACCCAGTTGTAAACAAACTGACAGGAGCAGGCCCGCATATGAGCCCCAAACGCTTTCGCATCGCATTCTCATTCGCTGGCGAGAAGCGAGACTTCGTCTCGCAAGTCGCGAATATTCTTGCGAAACAGTTTGGCGAAGAGGCGATCTTGTACGACAAGTTTCACGAGGCGGAATTCGCTCGAGCGCGGCTCGGGCGTTATCTGCCGAAGCTCTACAATGAAGAGTCCGCGCTCATCGCAGTCGTGATTTGCGGGGCCTATTCTCAAAAAGAATGGACCGGTCTCGAGTGGGACGCGATCTTCGATTTGCTGAAGCAACGCCGAGAGCAGGAGGTACTGCTTGGAAGATTCGATCACGCGACGGTGGACGGACTCTATTCCGATGCGGGCTTCATAGAGTTCGACCAGAAAACGCCGGCGCAAGCCGCAACGATAATCCTCGAACGCCTCGCTCTTAACGAGGGTAGGGTCAAGCATCATTATTCCAAATCCGCGAAAACGAGTCCGCCTGTTCTAAAATCTTCAATCCCGAACAATCTCCCGCGACTGCAATCATTCTTTGGCCGCGAGAAAGAACTCGACGTCATTCGCGAGGCGCTCGATCCCGAGTCGCGCACATGGGGCGCGCTCATCGACGGGCCGGGAGGAATGGGTAAGACATCGCTCGCTGTTCGCGCTGCGTATGACTGTGCTCCCGATTCGTTCAAGCGGATTATCTTTCTCTCGGTCAAGCCTCGCGAGCTGGATGATGATGGCCTGCGTGAGCTGGGACCGTTCATCCTTCCCGGGTTTCTCGAAATGTTGAATGAGCTGGCTCGCGAATTGGGACAGGCGGACATCACGAAATCGCCCGAAGACCAGCGCATTAGGTTACTGCTCGACGCGTTGCGTGATACTCACACCCTCTTGATCCTCGATAATCTCGAGTCACTGACAAAGGGCGATCGTGATCAGCTCTTTACTTTCGTCAAGCGGTTACCGCAAGGGTGCAAGGCAATACTCACGAGCCGTATTCGAATCGGCACAAGCTCCGATGAGTTGATGCTTGAACAACTCGACGAGGCCGCCGCGCTCGAAATGCTTGCAGATCTCGCGCGTCACAATCCGCTGCTCGAAAAGACGAACGAAGCTGAGCGGCTTGCGCTTTATAACCAGACGGGCGGGAAGCCTCTGCTGTTGAGATGGGTGGCGGGGCAGATCGGGCGCGGAAGCTGTCGCACGTTCGCTGACGCTTTGAGCTTCCTTCGCAGTTGCCCGGCGGACAATGATCCGCTCGAGTTCATCTTCGGCGAACTTGCGGAGAACTTCAGTACGGAAGAGACCAGCGTCCTCGCAGCACTGACTCATTTCACGCTGCCTGCGAAGGTAGAGCACATCGTAGACGTTTCAGGTCTCCCCGCAGAGCCGATCTCGATTGCGTTGCGCACACTCGCCAACCGATCGGTCGTACTACCGGATCAGCAGGAGACGGTATTCGCGTTGATGCCGATGGTCGCTGAATTCATGAGACGCAAACGATCGAAGGTCGTCTCGGAAACCGGGACGCGTTTGGAGGAGCGCGCCTATGCGCTAATCACACACAACGGATATCAAAACCACGAACGCTTTCCGGTGTTGGACGCCGTGTGGCCCGCGGTGGCTGCGGCTTTACCGCTGTTTGTTGACGGCGAGAATGCCCGGCTCCAGACAGTGCGCAGTGCGCTCTACAGGTTCTTTGATTTCACTGGCCGCTGGGATGAATCGCTATCTCTGAATGAGCAGGCGGAAGGCAAGGCTCTTGCGGCTGGCGATTACTACCATGCCGGCTGGTGTGCATATCAGGCGGGCTGGGTTCACTCTTTGCGAGATAACGCCGACGCGACGCTGACTTGCGCCGAACGCGCGACAACGCACTGGAAAACCGCGCAAGCTGGCACTCGCGAGCGCGCAACCGCTATCGGTCTGATTGGCATGGGTCACAAATTGAAGAAGGACTATGCTGCCGCCATCACCTCATTTCGCGAGTCGCTCGATCTGGTCCGCAGTGAGTCAGAAGAGAGCGAGGATGTCGCCATTGCCCTAAATGACCTAGCTGACGCAGAGCGGCTCTCCGGCGATCTCGACGCTTCGGAGCTGGACTATGTCGAGGCGCTCCGTATTGGGCGCGCAATCGCCTATCCTGAGGGCGTTGCTATCTATACCGGAAATCTCGCATTGTTGGCGCTTGACCGCGAAGACTGGCCTGGAGCGGAGACCCTGACTCGTGAGGCGCTAACATTGTCTGAACAAGTTGGTCGCCAGGAACTGATTGGTTTAGACTGCGACCGTCTAGCCATGGCTCTGGTGCGGCAGGGGAAGCGTCGCGAAGCGTTGCCCTACGCTCAGCGCGCGGTGGAGATCTTCACTCGGCTTGGCCATCCCGTTCTTGAGCGGGCTCGCGCGACACTTGCTGAGTGCGAGTCTGAATCTGAGGAGTCAGAAGAGCGATAACATCCCAACCATTGGATCGTTCTCGAACGCGACCACCGCTTCATTATTCGTAGGTAGCTCCGGTAGGAGCGACCTGTCTATAAAAACGCGAGTGGCGAACAACCTTGTAGCTCCATAAGAGCGACCTGTTCGTAGGAGTCGATCAAACGCCCAAAGGACGCTCCTACGAAGCTACCAAAACTAATCGGTCGCTTTTCTATAGACAGGTCGCTCCGCCGGAGCTCGCATCGGCATCTTTCGAAGAGTGAACACCGTGCCGCCGGCGAGGCGCGCGCTCCATTGGACGTTTGCTTCGATAAGACTCGCGCGCGAGCGAATGTTAGTTAGCCCTCTTCCCTTCTTTGCGAGCTTATTCACATCAAACCCGCGGCCGTTGTCTTGAAGCTTGATCGCTAGATCATCGTTGGCTTCGATCGACAACCTCAGTCTCACGTGACTCGCGCCTGAATGGCGGCACACGTTGCTGATCGCTTCTTGCACTATTCGGTAGATCTGAATCTGAGTTGCTGCGTCGAGCTTCAGACGTTCATCAATGACCGGGTCACTGACAAACTCGTATTCGAATCTTTTTTCAGGAGGTTGATGTCCTGCTGCATCGGCGAGCGCCCACTCGAGAGCTGCCGCAAGCCCGACGTTAGTCAGTGCCGACGGCGAGAGGTCTTCGCAGATCCTTCGTATCTCAGTTGAAACTGATTCGATCTCGACTCGGAGCTTCGAAGGTTCGACGTGGCCGTTGCTGTTTTCACTGGCCGGCAACTGATCAGTCATCAGCATAAGCCTGCGCAGATCGGCCAGCGTTTGATCGTGTAAGTCCCGAGCAATTCTTCGGCGCTCGGTTTCGGTTTCATTTGCAAGCTGCATCTGAGTTTCAGCGAGCGCGACGTTAGTGCCCGCGAGACGTTTGTTTTGACGATATCCCCACCACATCGCTACAAGGGCAACCAGCAACAGACCCGACAGCGCGGTCGACGTCCACGGGAAAGGCGCTCGCGCTACGTCGAACTCGAATCGAATTGGATCGGAAGCGACTAGATCACAGTTGTAAGCTCGAGCCTCGACTACATAGCTGCCCGGTCGCAGGTTTTCCACCAGCAATTGCGAATCATGCGAGAGCTTCTCTCTCACCACCTCACCGGCTCGATTCCTCACTGTGAACGCATACTGAAATTGTTCGGCGAAAGTCCGACTGCTGTTTGCTGTAACGTCTATCGCAAGGCTGCTCTGCGGGTACTCGAGCTTCAGCCCTCGCGTCAGCTCTTCAAGAGAAAAGATGCGCTTGCCCATCACGCGCGTCACGTTGAGAACGGGAGCGACGAGATCGGGTTGATAGTGAGCCACTCCTCGATTTGTGCCAATCCACAGCCCGGCATTGCGCGATGTGCCCGGAATCGACATCACCGTGAATGAGTTCTGAGAAGGCAGGCCTTGTTCGGTGTCTACTTTTGAGGTGAGCACGGAGGCAGGCAGGATGCCTGCGCTCCCAAGCGCGCTCCCAGGCAACACCTTGTAAACGCCGCCGCCGACTGTTGCGCACCAAAGGGTCTTCTCCTTCTCCTGGCCGTTTTCGATTGCTGGAAATACGGAACGAGCATCGACGCCTTCGATCACTGGTTCAAGCTTGCCCGAACTGAACGCATAAAGCCCGCGTGCGGTCGCAAGCCACAACACATCGTCGCTTGTTCCTTCGATCGACCAAATGGTTCTGCCTATCAGTTCGTCGAGCGCGTGATCGGCCGTGACTCGTTTGCCGTCAAAGACGAGTACGCCGGCTTCGGCTGTGCCAATCCACAATCGATCGTTATCAGCGTACAAGCTGACGACCTGTTTCGCGTAAGCATCGCCGGAATCGTCAGGCCATATGAGTGTGCGCTTTGCCCCATCGAGGCGCTCGACACCGCGATCGAAGTTTGCAAGATAGGTCGCGCCCTGAAAAGAACAGATCGCGCGGATGTTGTCGGGCGTTGCTGATGCGCCGGCAGCAGATTCGACACGCACGAATGCTTGCGAGTCGGGGGGCATCTTGATTGAGTGACGTGATGCAGACAAGGATGCCTGCGCTCCCAGGCGCGCGAATAAACCCGACGCGGTGCCAATCAACAAGCGGCCCGACGGCTCTTCGCCGATCGAGTGAATTATCCTGCCTTTGAATTCATCGATCTCACGCCAACCCGATTCATCTCGCCTAAAGAGACCACGATTGGTGCCGCACCACAGCGTCGAGTCCGACGACTCGAAGAACACGCGAGCAACGTTGCTCTCTGGGTCGCTTGAAACGGCTTCGACGCGCAGACCGGCGGGATCGTAGCGGCACACACCGCGATCGGTTGCGAACCACACGACGCCTTCGCGATCGATGAATACTGAATGAATCTGATTCGATCGCAGTCCGCCCGCGGTATTTTCAAAAGTGAAGTGTTCGATTCTTTGCCGGTCGCGATAAACGAAGACCCCGTGAGCTTCGGTGCCTGCCCAGAGATCGCCGCTCTGATCGAATGCCAGCGCGGTGACTTTACCAAGGCCTGCGCCAATTTTCTCCGGGTGATTTAGATCGCCGGAGTAATACAGACCGCTGTCTTCGGCAGAGGTTTCGGCCCCAAACCAAACGTTTCCGCGCGAATCGGTCTCAATCGTCTCAACAAAAAATGGGCGCGGGCGCGTGAGCATTTCTCTGACAAGATCCGAATTAACACTGCCTGTTTTCAATTGCGCCGGATCAATCGCGATCAGTCCGCGGCTGTGGGTACCGACTATCAAGTTGTTCTCGATCAACGCGAGGCTCGTGAGTTGAAGCGGAGCGCGGCCTCTTGATTCGATAGTCAGAAGTGGATGGTTTTCTGAGCTGATCTTGCGAGTTAACAGCGACCCGTCACCTGCGGTCGAGCAGTCGAAGACCTCACCCTGCTCGCTGGTCATCAGCGCGCGTCCGGATTCAGGAGTGATGATGGACGTGATGACGCTCGACTGCGTCTCGGAAATCAGCTTTATCTCACCGCCGATCAGCCGTGCAGCCCCGGCATCGGAACCGATCCAAAGAACGCCCTTGCTATCGAGCTTCAATGCACGGATACGAGCAGCAGCGGGCCCGTCCGCGGTGAGCTTCAGAACGCGACGGCCATCGTATATGGCTAGCCCGCTATCGGTGCCGAACCACATCGCGCCGTCAGGGTCCTGTGCAATCGCGCGCACGTGATCAGAAGGCAGCCCGTGAAACAGCGTGACCGTGCCCCATTGATGGAGGGTCGGGGGAAACGCGGATGGGGGAGACGCGGGGACACGGGGACGCGGAGACGCGGAGATAACAAGAGGCGCGACTGTCAGTGCGACGATCAAGACATGTCTCTTAATCACCAGGTCCCATGCCTCCGAGTCGCCGTGTCTGCGCGTCGCCGTGTCACCGCGTCTCCGTGTCACCGCGTCTCCGTGTCCCGTCCGTAGCGGCACCGGTCGCGTTCGATCCAACTCTCCAACTCTGAACCTGCCTTCTCGAGTTCATCGCTGTTGAGCAAACCGCGACGCAGCGCTTCAAAGAAGGCTCGAGTGCGCACGTTGTAAGCGAGTTTATCGTAGGTCTCGTTTGGTGTTCCTTCCGGTGAAGACGCGAACAGCTTTTCGTACAGCGTGGCAAGCCGGCTCTCGACCCCGCGAAGACTCAAGCTGCACTTGCGAGCGATCGCCCAGTTCGAGAGCCCGAGCGCGAGATAGTACAACGCTTCAGCCTCAAACTCGGTCAGGAGCGGGCGCTTGAATGAATCTTTAAACGCGGGGTCGATCATATCCGCGCCGTCTTCGAGCACGGCTGCGACGAAACGAAGAAACCGTGATTCGGGATTGTTCTTGTGAATGAAACCGTAAGCGGGAGGCGGTTGAACGGACTTGATGATCTTGCGAATCTCGTTGATGTAGATCTCGTGAGGAAACTGCGTCCAGAAAATTATTCGAGCGGCAGGAAAGCTTCGCCAGATAGCACGCGCGGCTTTCACGCCCGACAGCCGCGGCATTTGAATATCGAGCACACAAAGCTCGGGGCGATGCGTGAGCGCGAGCCCGGTAGTCTCTTCACCGTCGGCGGCTTCGATGACGGGCAAATGAGCAGTGAACTCGCGCTCGAGCAGCTCGCGCAGATAACGTCGTTGAGCTACGTTGTCTTCGGCTATGAGGATCGACATTTCACTTCTCTATTATCACCGCGTCTCCTTCAACGCGGCATCGCACTAACTCCTTGAGGCTTTCATCGGCCGCATCTCCCTCCTTGGGTCTGATTATGGAATCTTCGTACTTGTGGCCGCGAAACTTCAACATGAATGCTGAGTCATCGACCTCGAGTCTGTATGGCGGATCTTCGCCCAGGTAAATCGTTTGCGATCGGTTGAGCAGCACTCGCGGTTCGTAAGCCTCCGGCCCGGAACGCAGGACTCTGTACGTTATCGACTGCCAATTAGAAGTACACCACGGATTCACGCTCGCCGTCACGACAAAGTAGTCTTTGTTTTGGTCCGGCCAAGAGAGCCCAAAGCGGAAAAAATTCCGGCCGTCGATGATCGAGTCATAATCGCTCTTCTCATCGGCAAGCCAGAGTTTCCACTCCTCACTTTCATACCTGAATAAGTACAACGATGTGTCTTCGCCACAGCATATTCCGACGGTTGTGGTCACGGCGATCACGTCGAAATCAAAGCGTGGCCGCGTGACAGTGATGCTACAGATATCGCCGTAATCATATCCTTTCTCGAATTCATTCGGGTCGTAAAAAGATCCTTCTTCATCGACGATAAGACCTATGTCACTCAGGTCAACAATCGCTCTCGCTTGAAGCTTTTGGGTGCTCACCCGGCGTTTCTGGCAGCGCAGCCGATTCGCAATGAGATCGCGCAACTGGTGCTTGAGTGTAGTGAGCAAGGGCTTCGCGGCTACTGGTATTTCTGTCTCCATGCTGCCGGTATGAATATCGCGAAGGCTGCCAACGGTTTCTTTGATCAATCCAAGATCAGCGTCGTTCTGAAACGAGCGCATCGAGCTTCCGGTTACCGATGCATCGTCAGCGGCGGCGTGTTGTACTGATTTGCCGAAAGCAAGCGCCAACAGGATCACTGTGAACGCGGTCACCGCGAGAACGATCACTGTTCTTTCGGCAGGTGACGTATGAAGTGACATTGCGTCCTTCGTTCGGGAGTTTTTCAGTCTGAAATGAAATTGCAATTGACAGCCGCTTCGATGCTAACGTCGTCCCTCCGGTTGGTCTACGTGGTTAGCCACAGCCCACGCAGGCGGGTTCTCACGCAATACAGACAGACACCGCACGCCGTGGCGTCTGGTGGTGGTCTCGTAATCAAGGATTCGCTGCTTTGTGATAATCGCGGCGAATGATCACCAGCCGCACAATCATTGCGAAGACCAGTTCATATTGGTCTGGCGTGAGTACGATACAGCGCGTTACTCTTGCGATCGCAATTCTAATTATCGCGATCTTTGCTTTAGGTCTATTCCAGCATCGATGGAGAACCTGGCAACCCGATGAAATCCCCGTCGCTTTCTGGGCCTGGCATTCTGACTTTCCGGGCGAAGGCGATGTGATCCGCGCGGTCAAAGAAACCCGAGCCCAAACACTTTTCCTTCGAGCGGGACAAATCGATCTCGAGGACGGCAAGCTTCGAAGAATACGCGCGGTCAACGGCAGGTTCCCTGACGACATCGACATCCATTTGGTCTACAACGCGACTCGAGGCTGCCTCGCTGAATTCGAGAGAGTCAATACCGGTGACCTGGTAACTGTAATCAGCAAGGCCTACGCGGAAGACATCTCGCGCGCCGAACGGGATCACGCGCGAGTGGCCGGTGTTCAGTTGGATTTCGACGTGCCGACCAGGCTGCTTCCGAGCTACACTAAACTGCTGAAAGAAACGCGAGCGCTTCTGCCCCCGACTTCGAAGCTATCGATCACCGGTCTGCCGACATGGATGGAATCTTCGGCGCTGCGCGATGCGCTGGATGCAGTCGATTTCTGGATTCCTCAGTGTTACGGAGCCCGCATTCCTGAGACCCTCACCCAGTCACAATCACGACCAGTTGCATCGCTGCGGGAGGTCGCTTCTGCGATCACGAAAGCGAGGCTGCTGAACCATCCGTACTACGCAGGCCTGGCCGCATACGGCTATGCGATGCAATATGCCCGAGACGGCTCTCTCATCGCATTACACGGCGACCTGGATCCAGCATCGGTGGTGAGCGATTCCAACCTTGAGCTAATGAGCCGAAGCCCATTCGAGCAGAGCCACGAGCCGCCGGCCGGCACTCGATGGCGCTGCGTTTATCGCGCTCGCAAAGATGAAATCATCGATGGCACAGCTTTGCATGCTATGGATTATGTAATGCTCGATGTCCCGACGTCCGGGTCGCTTAGAGAATCCGCAAAGATAGCTCGCGAACAGGGCGGCGATCGATTGCTTGGAATCTGCGTGTTCAGACTGCCGCGACAAGACGATCGAACTACGTTGACGATCAAGGAAGTTGCCGCGGCGCTTTCAGGAGAACCGCCGTCGTCTTCGTTTCAAGCCGAAGCGAAGGTGGAGCGAGCCCTTGATCCTGAACTGGGCGTTGTCTGGAGCCGCATCCGACTGCGCATTGTCAACGACGGGTCGGCCAGCTCAATCCTTGATGCCGGCGCGATGCAATTGCTACTCTCCGTGCCCGATCAGAACGTAAGAAGACTCACGATCAGCGGATTCGACTCGGTCCAGTCTCAGCGAGAAGAATCAGATCTTGAAGGTCCGTCAACCGAAACACTTCTTCGCCCATGCAGTTTGCCTCGCGCCAACGTGCTGGCGTTGAACGCTAAGCTCTGGCGTCCTGAAAAACAGGCAACGGCGGTGCTCGATTTTGCAGGCGACCCACCTGAAGCTCTGCGCGCGACCATGACATTAACTCTCGACGACGACCGAGTGATTCACGAAGAAAAGACAATCAAGCTGGAAGCGACGAGGCAGAGATGAAGTTCATCGCGTCAGGCAAAAATCACCGCATAACTATCTTCGCCGCGATTCTTCTGCTCGCGATTGGCGTCACCGTTCTTGGTTGTGGCTGGGACGTCGGCAGCGAGCATTCGGTGAGGTTCAACCCTTACTACACTGAAAAGCAGCTCGGGCGATTACCGCCTCTACCGAAATACGAGCGCAGCAAGGCAAACAAGCTCTTTACCTGGGAAGACGAACACGAAGACTGGGAAGAAGGGGAGAACGAGACGAGACAGATCGATGAACTTTGGAATAGCGCAGAGGAGGATCGGGCCGACAAAAACCTGGACGAGCTGCGCCGAACGCTTCGATCATATTTGGAACGCACCGAACCGCCGGCCACAAGATGGTCGGAGCCGAAGGATGGCCAGAAGCGCCGCAACTCTGCAATCGATCAGCTCGACGCCCTTGGTGAGCTTGACCACGGGGCATCCGAAGACGGAGTCGTCGCATATCTCGCGGCTCGCGCGAAGTACGACGCTGGCGGTCAGCCCGATGAAGTTCTAAAGCTCCTTGCAGAGGCCCGTCGCGACGCGCGATTGAGAGACAACGCGGATTACCTTGACGCTGCGCTTCGGCAGAGCGATGGACACGCCATCTACGATTTTGAGCAGCTTGCACGCAAGTACCCACACAGCGAAAAGCGTGAAGCTTCGCTCTACATGTCTGCGCTACTCACAATGAAGCTGAGCCAAAGCTACAAGAACGAACATCGCAATGGGGCGCGTGAGTGTTCAAATGAAGACTGCCGCGACGAACCGTGGAATCTCGCGCGGGCGGGTTTCGAGCGAGTTATGCGCGAGTATCCACACGGACGTTACTTCGCTGATGCTCGTGGCTGGCTTGGGTATCTTTCGCTTCTTGTCGGCGACAAAGCTGCGGCGCTCGTCGAGTACTACAGATTACTCAGCGAGAGCAGCGAGTCCGGTAAGGAAGAAGCGCTCTTCTCTCTTTGCCTCGTGCGTCACAAAGCCGACGACTCCGAAATGGATCGCGTAGAGAAAGCGCTCGAACACGAGCCGGCGGCGGCGCTGGCTTATGCGTATCACAACGTCTACAACTACGCGCTGCGCAGCGATGCCCAGCGCTGGTTTTATGAACACTACGCAAGCTTCAGGGACGAAACCGCGAGCGCTCGAATTGGTCGCCAACAGCATGACGTTGAGCGCACGGCCTCGTTTGCCACTCGAATGATGAATCGATTTCCGTCGAGTGCACTCGGCGCTGCCTTTGTTGTGCGGGTAGCCGAAGCGGACCTTGAACTCGACAAAGACGTCGATGCCTCGAGGCTTGCCCGACGGTCGCTTGCGATCGGGGCGAGCGCTGACATTCGCGCCGAAGCATTGTGGATCGCGGGAGTATCCGAGTTTCGGCGGCATCAATACTCGTCGGCTCGCCAGGCGCTGACGACTTTGATTTCAGAAAATCCGAACGACCGCTACACCGAAGGCGCGCGCCGTCAGCTCGCGATGCTCGAGGAAGACACGGGCAACATCGATCGCGCGCTCGATCAGTACATTGCACTGAACTATCGATTCGATATCGCTTATTTTCTCGATGTGCTGATGAGTCCTGAACAGCTTGCGGGATTTATCGAGAAGCGCCCGACGCTGAGCAACCGCGACGAGTTCCTGTACGCGCTTGGAGTGAGGCTTTTGCGAGACCGGCGATGGGCCGATGCGCGAGGCATATTCGCGAAGGTAAAGACGATCAGCCGTAACGCTGACGAAGAGTTCCTCCACAAACGAGATCAGGATTACTCGCGTTACAACGAACACGATGAACCGCCAAAGGAACGCCAATTCGATCCGTCGATTAGAGGAATCAGGTCCGACTGGATCGCCGTTGACGTGAGGACCGCAAATGAACTTGAGAGACTGGAACGTGAAGTTGAAGCTGCTCCGACTGACGAAGCGAAGGCTGAAGCTCTCTATCAAGTCGCGAGCTATCAATTCAAAAGGTCACTGTTGTTTTACAATCCGCTTGAGTGGAACAGTCAGCGACACTACTTACTTGACGATCTCGATGAGCGTGGAGCATTCAGAGAACCAAATGAATCTCAGATGCTACTCGATTACATGCAAAAGCACGATATGGCGTCGAGCTCGCTCCCGATCTTCCTCGAAGTTGTACGTCGCTTTCCAAACACTCGCGCAGCGAAAGACGCGCTCTTTACCGCAGCCGTGTGTCACGAACGCTTGCACGAGTACAACAACTACTGGCGAGACGTGTACTCCGGCGGCGGACACGCCGGTCCGCGAATGGTCACCTATCGCGACGTCAAAGACGCTTATCCCGGATACAAATTCCCTCGCGGAACTTTTGGGTGGGAGCCCTCTACGCGAACTGTGAATGGAGGCCCCGGCTGGGATAAGCCACCCAGGCCTGCTCCGCGCCCTTCACGATGGGCTCGCGTCGAGCGCCTCGCAGACTACTGGTCCACCGAAAACTTCAAGCTCGTAAATCGCATGTTCACCGACATCGAGTTCCTGGTGAAGCAAGTCTGGTCGTCGATAGTTGCTGCTGTGAACTGGGTCGGTCACTGGCTTTGGATTGTCGCGATGTGTTGCTGGCTCTGGTTCCTTTGGCGCCGCGCTCGTGAAGCGAGGAGCTTAATGAGCGAAACCCTGCAGCACTGCGCGCCTCGGCCCGCGGAAGAGCGGCTAAATCCGAACTCGCTTCTTGAAGTCACGCCTGTTGACTCGGTGCTCAAACGTTACTTGAACCAGGATATCAGGGCCAGGTTGTTGGAATCGATTTATGATCTCGAATACAAGATGAATCAAGTCCTACGCGACAAACGCGGTGTTTCCCTGACGGCGTTTTATCTTGTAAGCCACGGGCTCTTCACCGTCTTGCTTCTGAGGCTCTTAGTGAACTGGTAGCAGTATCAACTCTTGATCAAATTCTCGGGAACTTCTGGCACGGCGATGAACGGCAGGTTGCGATATAACTCGCCTACGTCCAGGCCGTAACCCACTACGAAATGATTTGGAATTGTGAACCCGATGTATTGCGCGTCGATCGCAATTTCATGCCTATCCGGTTTATCCAACAAGGCTGCGATGGCCAGCGAACTGACTTCGCGCGTCCGAAAGATATTAGCCATATAGTTCAAAGTCAGTCCGGTATCGATGATGTCTTCGACTACTAAGACGTCTTTTCCCGCCAGACTCACGTCGAGGTCCTTGGTTATTCTTACTTCGCCAGAAGATTTAGTCGACGCGCCGTAACTCGATATCCCGATAAAATCCACCGACAACGGCAAGTCAATCGATCGCATAAGATCTGAAAGAAAAACGCATGCCCCTTTGAGAACGCCTATAAGATGAAGATCCTTTCCTGCGTAGTCTCGCGTGATTTGTTGACCCATTTCTCGCACGCGAGCCTGCAATCGAGTTGTGTCGATGAGAACCTTTAGGTTCGGGTCGTTTATAAAGGAGGGTTTTTCAATAGCGCTCATCGGGGCTCCTCAAATCAATCTGGATTTCTTGAGAGCCGCGAATATAGCAAACGAAAAGCGCAAGGCCAAGCCGAAGGTGGGATTTAGATTTAGGATTTAGGAGTTAGGATTTGGGGGGTTCTGCCTTCAGACTTCTGACTCCTGACTCCTTCGTTTATGCTAAACTCCGTCGAGAACCATTTGGAGGAAGGGTTCACAAATGAAGAGGACACTGGTCGGCGTACTGCTCCTGTCACTCTTGCACGCGTCCGAAGCGAGTGTGGCAGCTCAACAGATTCCCTTCTTGTCGGAATTGTTTTCCCGGAACGAAGAATTCAATCGACTTTACACCCAAAAGAAAAAAGCTGGAGCGAACCTCGCGGCCATTGAACCTCTGCGCAAGCGCGCTGAAGAAGCGTTCAAACGCGGAAACATTCCCGCTATCCTCGAAATCATTGCCGAAGCCCAAGCCATGCTCACCGGCAAGAAATGGGATGAGCGTCAGAAGTTTATCGACTCGCTGACTCTCGAGGTCGATCGCCTGGTCATCGAACCAAATCAAATGCTTCAGGTATCGCTCACTCGAATGTTTCCTTCGAGTGTCGACAAGGCTTTCTCGTCCGAGCCGACGGTAACGTTCACAATCGTACGTCGCGTTGAAGCATCGACCGGAGATGCGCAAGCCGCCAGACTCTTGACCGAACCGCTGCCAATCGCCGAGCGCCTGAAGATCGCTGAAACCAGCAGCACCGCAACCCGCAAGGTGAGGCTGCCCGACGGTACTTACGATGTAGTTGCACTAATCGAAAGCGGCGGTCAAAAGATCGCCGAGATCAAACGGCCGGTCTATGCGATCAGCGATTTCAGCGACAGCATTGCTCAGATGTCGCGAAACGTTGCTGCGATCAAGAACTCGACAGATGCACAGATCAAAGCGGTTGCTTCATTGGTCACCACTCCCGAGTTTCAGCTTCAACGACTGGCGCAGTTGAACAAGACCGCAGGCGAGGCCGAGCTAAATCCGAATCGAGAACTGGATCGGATAGAAGCCGAACTGTCTGCGCTCAAGTCAGGTAAGAACCCGTTTGCGGACGAGCGCGGCGAGCTCGAACGAGCCTATCAAGCGCCTGACGGAAAGCTAGTGCCCTATCGCATCTACGTTCCAAAAAGCTACGACGGCTCCACTTCGAGACCGCTGGTAGTAATGCTTCACGGAGCGCTCGGCGATGAACGATCTTACTTCAGCGGGCTCTTCGACCCGGAATTAATCAAAGGCGAAGCCGAGCGGCGTGGCATCATCCTGGCCGGTGTCAATGCGCGCGGACGATTTGGCAATTACACGGGCGCGAGCCAGCAGGATGTGCTTGATGTTACCGACACTGTTACTCGAAATTATAAAGTCGATCCCGCTCGAACGTATTTGTTCGGTCATTCTATGGGCGGATTCGGAGTTTGGCTCATTGCCTCCGCCAAGCCCGACGTTTTCGCTGCCTTAGCCGCTCTATCAGGTGGTCCGCCGGTGCAAGGTGATGCCTTGACCGCGCTGCTCGCGAAGCTCAAAGGAGTGCCGGCAATGATAGTTCACGGCGCTCAGGACGGCATCATCCCGATTCAGCTCTCAAGGAATATGGCTGAAGCAGCGAAGAAAGCCGGAGTCAAAGTCAACTACGTCGAGGTCCCGGACGGCGATCACTTGAGCGTGGTGGCTTCGACGTTTCAGGCGATTCTGGATTTTTTTGAAAAGAACCCGAAGATTGCTGTTCAATAAACAATGAACGATTAAAAATACTCACCAAAAAGTTCAGCCATTAATCGTGTACATAACCGCTGAAGTCATCCTCGACGTCGAATCACGCTTTGGAAAGCCTGCCGAAATAGATTTCAACTACGAAATGTCCGAGCAAGAGTTCGATATGGTTCGCGCAAGCCAGAAGCACGGCCGCGCTCACGATGTAACTCTATTCATCATCGACAACGGCAAAATAATAGTCATCAAGAAACCGATGTATCCCGCCAGCGCGTACCGGCCTCCCTCGGGCGGTGTCGCTCCAGGCGAGCCGTTCGTCGACGGAGCGCTTCGCGAAGCGTACGAGGAGACCGGCCTTGTGGTCTCTCTCGAGAGGTACATCCTGAGAGCTAGAGTGAAATTCTCTCACGGCGATCGGATGATTGATTGGACTTCGCACGTTTTCGCTGCGGTTCCAACTGGAGGAGAGCTCGAGCCGATCGACACGCACGAAATAGTTGAAGCGCGGTCTATTAATGTTCAGGAACTGATGGGCAGGATAAGACGCGCGTTACTCTCGAGCGGTTCGACAGGTTTGAGATATCGATCAGATCTGACCGACGCGGTTATTCCGAAGCTGATCGAGCAGGGCTTCCTCGCTGGCCCTTCCGATCAACTGTAAGCAGCGTCAGCGAAAACATGCCTGCGAGTGCTTATCTTCATTATCAATATTCCCTCTGCTATAATTCGCCACGAATCGCTGAAATCTGAATCCCTAATTGTCGACCAACCTCTCTCGCGCTTTGCAAAGGAGTTGTAATGTACGAACGAAGCGGAGCCTCTCGAGATCATCTTGAATCCTATTCTCATTCACGACAAACGCGTTTGATCGTCATCCTGGTAGCCGTGACCTGCTTGTCGATCGGAATCGCCGTGGGCGCCATCGTGCACGGCATCGCTCGCGCGAAGTCTGAAGACAATCGAGCGGTTCTCGGCGGCGCGTCTACGATCGCTGGTATGTCGTCCGAGGACAATCGTCTGAGCATAAGCAATTCGCCGGCGACGCTGGATGCATTGTCGATGGTGTTTGCGCGAGTCTCGCGAGACGTTGAGCCGTGCGTTGCTCACATAAAAGTTTATGAAAGCGAAGTGTACTCGCGCGAGGGCACGGGCTCGGGAGTGATCGTGAATTCCGCGGGCTTCATCCTGACCAATGCGCACGTTGTATCGAGGGCGGTAAAGATCAGAGTCAAGCTCGCGGATGGAACCGAGAACGATGCGAAGGTGATCGGCATCGATTTGCAGACCGATCTGGCGGTCATCAAGATTGAAACAAATAAGCCGCTGCCTGCCGCACGAATGGGCGATTCAGATAAGCTCGCCGTCGGCGATTGGGTGCTTGCGATCGGCTCTCCTTTTGGCCTCGAGCAAACGGTGACTGCCGGAATCATAAGCGCGAAGGACCGCGTGACTGAAAGCGGCGCAACTCCGTTCCAGCAGTTCCTGCAGACTGACGCCGCTATCAATCCGGGTAACTCAGGCGGGCCTCTCCTCAACCTGGCTGGTGAAGTGATCGGCATCAACACTCAGATAGCGACCAATACCGGCGCATACAATGGAATCGGTTTCGCATTGCCTTCATCGACCGCAGTCGATGTTTACAATCAACTCGTGACCGAAGGCCGCGTGCGTCGAGGGTTTCTCGGCATCACCCCGCAAGAGATTTCACCGCAGGTCGCTCGATTGAATAAAGTGTCAGACGGCGAAGGCGTGTTGGTTCGTGAGTTGACCAGCGACTCGAGCCCCGCAGCGAACGCTGGTTTGCAAAGCGGTGACGTAATCACGAGCATTAACGGGCAAAAAGTGAAGAGCGTGCGCGAGCTGATACGACGCATTGCGGCGCTCCCGGTAGGCAGCTTCGCCAACATTGATTACGTCAGAGCTGGAGCAAAGATGACCGCTTCGGTGAAGCTCGAAGAACGAAACGACAGCTCGGAGGCTCGAAGCAACAGACCGGTTCCTTCCGGTCCGCGTCGACAGCCCGGAAGCGATCTGGAAAATTCGGACAAGGCCCGAGCAAAAACAGGTCTTGGGATCAACGTGAAAACCCTGACCCCAGAAATCGCGAGACAGATTGGTTTGGACGGCGCGCGCGGAGCTTTTGTGGTCAGCGTGATGCGAGGAAGCGTCGCGGATGAAAATGGAATCACCTCGGACGATCTCATCATTGAAATAAATAACAAGACGGTCATCACCCAGGAAGACTTCATTCACGCGACGCGCGACTTCAAAAGCGGCGACGATGTTGTCATCAAAGTCCTGCGCAAGGAACGCGGCCCTCTGCGCCGAATGTGGATAGTCTCATTCACGATGCCGTGAGAGAAGAGTGAAACGTGATGAGTGAAGATTGATCCGTGAAACGTGATGCGTGAAGAGTGATCCGTGAAACGTGATGAGTGAAGATTGATCCGTGAAACGTGATGCGTGAAACGTGATGCGTGAAACGTGATGCGTGAAACGTGATGCGTGAAGCGTGATGCGTGAAATTTGTCCCGTAAGCCGAGATCGCGATTCGGATCAACCCTGACCATTGTGTTTCACGCATCACGAATCACGAATCACGAATCACGCTTCACGAATCACGTTTCACGTTTCACGCATCACGTTTCAATCTTCAGACACCAACTTCTGCTTGACCCGAATGACTGCCTACTGTAAACTCGGGTTTGGGTAGATTGAGCAAGACGGGAAGGGCAAGATCAACGGTTCAAAAGCCGAACTTGCCTATCGGATCACGCAACCCCTCCGACGAGTTCAGTTCGCGGCTCGTCGTCAATAACTGAGTAACTAGAATGTTGTTGTCGGGTACGTCACCCCTGAAGTCCTCACTCCGAGGCACTATTCCGTTTCATTGGTCACAAGGAGGTATCTGTGAGCTTCAAAATCGGCGAGAAAGTCGTGTACCCTAATCACGGCATAGGCGTAATCGAGAAGATCACCACCAGCGAAGTTGGAGGCATGCAGAGCAGCTTCTATCTGCTCAGATTGAAGGCCACCGAATCCACTGTCATGGTTCCGATCGCGAACGCCGTGGAAATCGGTCTTAGGTCGCCAATCAACAATAGTCAATGCGACCGGCTCCTCAAAGCACTCTCGGCGGATTTCACCAGCCCCCCAGTCGATTGGAAAGATCGTTACAAAGAATTTCTCGAAAGAATGAAGACCGGGGATATCTTTCACGTCGCAGAGGTCTTAAAGAATCTCACATACATATCGATGAGTAAGCCGCTGTCGTTTCGTGAAAAGCGGATGCTCGAACGAGCGCGTTATCTTGTAATCAGCGAAATGTCTACCGTATGCCGCAAGTCGGAATGCGTAGTTGAACCGCTGGTGGACGACGCGCTGCGTCAATCTTGCTCGGCGCATACGCGCACCGCGACACTCTCGAGGCCGCTTTCGCGATCGTCGCGCGTGGCAACCGCGCACTGAGTCAAGCAGAAGTCTTCGCGTGGGAGCTAGCCCGCTCTCACTGTAAATCACAACTCAAGCCAACTGAAGAACGCGAGTCAGGGTCGCGCGGGTATTGCTGTGCGCAACCTTGTCTTTGCAGCCCTTTTAACGCTTTGAACGGCGCGAAATCCGATCGCGCGCCGGCTGCGCTGCGCTTGCTTTCTTTATCCCTCGAAGCCAATATAAACACTCGGCCATTGGGCACCCGAAATGAGCACACTAACGCAACATGAGAATTACGCCCACGCTCGGGCCATAAGCGCTCCGCTCAGGGTGGAAGGTACCTGGTCGATTGATCGCGCGTACGAATACTGCGAAAGGCTGGCACGCTCGCACTACGAAAACTTTCCAGTCGGTTCGATGCTCATTCCGAAAGAGCTGCGAAAACATTTCTACTCGATCTATGCCTTCGCAAGAATCGCTGATGACTTTGCGGACGAGGGTTACGCTCAACAACATTCTGAACGCGAGCGTCTCGATTTGCTCGAAGAATGGCGCGCGATGCTGATGGCATCCGCGGCAGGTCGCGCCACGCACCCGGTTTTTGTCGCGCTTGCCGAAACGCAGACTCTCTTCGATCTTCCTCTCGAATTGTTTGACGATCTTCTTTCGGCTTTCAAGCAGGATGTTATGCAACGAAGGTACGAAAGCTTCGAGCAGTTGCTTGATTACTGCCGAAGGTCCGCAAACCCGATCGGCCGGCTGATCCTCCTGATGTTCGGTTATCGGGATGAGGAGCGCCATAACTGGTCTGACGATATCTGCACCGCGTTGCAGCTTGCGAATCATTGGCAGGACGTCGCAGTCGATCTCGATAAGGACCGCGTGTATTTGCCCGACGAGGATCTGTCTCGGTTCGATCTTGACGTAGACGATCTGAAGCGTCGCAAAAATGACGAAAGATTCCGCAATCTATTGAAGTTCGAAGTAGATCGCACCCGCGAGATGTTCGCTCGCGGAAAGCCTCTGTGCACATCCGTGAGCGGACGGTTGGGACTTGAACTTCGTGCGGTGTGGCTTGGTGGAATGCGCATACTCGAGCTCATCGAACAAAATGATTATGACGTTTTTGCGCACAGACCGGTGATCACCACGACCGATAAATTGATGATCCTTTTCATAGCTGCGAACACAGCGGCTTTCCGGCGCTACTGAATGGCAGCAACAGTCTCATCAGCCGTGTCTCGAGTGCTGGACGCGCCACGCAAGCTTGCGCGCGCGACTGGCTCGAACTTCTACTACTCTTTTCTTCTGTTGCCTCGCGCTCAACGCCGTGCAATCAAAGACGTCTATGCGTTCTGCCGGCTGCTCGACGATGTCGTTGATGAAGACCAGTCCGGACGCAACCCATATGCTGAGCTGCAGTACTGGCGCGGTGAAATAGAGGCGTGCTATCGAGGCAGTCCTACTACTAAATTCAGCGAGCGGTTGCTCGTTTCCATCGAAGAATTTGATTTACCGCAGCAGCCGTTCCTGGATGTGATCGATGGAATGGAAATGGATCTGAAGTGGCATAGCTATCAGACTTTTTCGGACCTGCGAGAATATTGCTATCGCGCAGCATCCGCCGTCGGTTTGATATGCATAGAGATATTCGGTTACGAGTCCGCGCGCACTCGCGAATACGCGGTGAACCTGGGGCTCGCTTTGCAACTCACCAACATCTTGCGAGACCTGAAGGAAGATGCGAAGCGCGGTCGAATTTACATTCCCCTTGAAGACCTGGAGCGATTCGGTTATTCCGAGCACGATGTCCGTCAGAATCTCTACAACGCGCCGTTCATCGAGTTGATGAAGTATCAGCACGCGCGAGCCGTTTCGTATTTTGAACGGGCTGCGTCTTCACTTCCCGAGCAGGATCGAGCCACGATGTTCGCCGCTGAAATCATGGGCGCCATTTATCGAGAGCTTCTCGATCAAATACCAGCCGTTCAGTTCGATGTCTATCGCAACCGCCTGTCAGTCTCGAAAACGCGGAGGCTTCAGATCGCGTTCGGCATTTGGCTAAAGAGCAAACTGAAGAGGCAGCGTGACTGAATGCCTGGGCGAGTCGTCATCATCGGCGGAGGATTTGCGGGTCTGACTGCTGGTGTCAGGCTCAGTCAGCGCGGCTTCGAAGTGCTGGTGCTCGAGCGGAGAAACCATCTCGGCGGGCGTGCCTATTCGTTCATAGATTCCAAAACCGGCGACGTCGTCGACAACGGGCAGCATCTGTTCATGGGCTGCTATCATCACACGATTTCGTTTCTCGAAACCATCGGGCGTCTCGATCGACTGAAGTTTCAGGCTCGCCCGCGAGTCGATTTCCTCGATCGCACACACGGTTTCACAAGCTTCGATTGCCCGTCGGTCCCGGCTCCACTGAACGTGCTCGCAGGTTTGGTTCGAATGAAAGGCTTGAGCGCCGGCGACAAACTTCGAGCGTTCAACGTCGGCCGCGCGATTAAGAGCAACGGCAGGCTCTCGCATGATTCGCTGACGGTCGATCAATGGCTTGGTGAGCTGGGCCAGTCGCAGCGAATAAGAGAACGCTTCTGGAATCCGATGGTCATCGCGACCTTGAATCAAAGCCCAGACATCGCGTCCGCTCGAATGCTCAAGGTTGTTTTGAAGGAAGCGTTCGGAGGCGATTCCAAGAGCGCGAACATCGGGATATCTCGAGTCGGGTTGAGCGATCTGTACACCGACGGCGCCACCGACTTCATCAAATCGCGCGGCGGCGACATAAGAGTGGGCGCTCAAGTGCATCGACTGATGTTTGATCTCGGACTTGTTACTGCCGTCGAATTGAAAGACGGTGAACGAATCGAGGCCGACTACTTTATCAGCGCCGTTCCGCCTTCGGCTTTGTTTTCGATTCTTCCGGATGAATTAAAGAACAAAGAATTCTCTTCGCTTGAAAGTCTGGGATCTTCGCCGATCATTTCGATCAATCTCTGGTTTGACCGGCCGGTCATCGATCGCGAGTTCGTTGGACTCCTCGGAACTCGAAGCCAATGGATTTTCAACAAGGACCTGATTCTTCCGGCGGATCACCAGTCGAATCAAATTGCTGTGATCATAAGCGCTGCGCGAGACTTCGTTGACTGGACGAAGAGCGAGCTGGTTGAGATGGCTGTGGGTGATCTGCACGATCTGTTGCCGGAAAGCCGCAAAGCCGAAGTGCGTCACAGTGTGATCGTGAAAGAGCGCGAGGCGACGCTCTCACACACAGTCGAATCCGACAGCCTTCGTCTCGGCCCACGAACTTCAATTCCGAATTTGATTCTTGCCGGCGATTGGACGGATACGGGTTTGCCCGCGACTATCGAGAGCGCTGTGATGAGCGGAGATGTTGCAGCGCAGGTCGTCTCAACGTGCTGACTTGTCAAAGTTGGAGAACTCGAGCACTGGTTCCTCGAGCGCCCTCAGGTAAAACGCAAAATCGTCCTTCAACTCGTCCAGCGTTTCTCCTTGTGGGTTCACCGCCTCTTCGGCAAGCGAAATCGGTTTATCGTCCTCGTAGTACGCCTCGTGAATTGCATACAGGTCCTCTCCGTTCGCCACTCGATGCACCACTCGGTAGTTCCAAGTCATGTTATTAATCTCTCGCACAATAACTGAACCTCCGTACTTCTCTACCCGTGCTTGTTCGAACGTCGGCGTCGCTTCACGTTGCGTTCTTTGGCGCCGCTGCGCGTGGCAACGGTTTTCCAGAATTCCTGGTGCGACACACCTTCACCCAGCCTGATGCTTTTCCTCGACTTATCTAACAAGGCTTGAAATCGAGGGGAGTATGCGAGGATCAAGCGCTCCAGTTCTTCATCGGTTTTGGGCGCGAGCAATACCGCAGCCGGCCTTCCATTACGAGTTATGACTACCGGCCCCTCATTCTCGGCCTTGTCGACATAGGCGCTCAGCTTCGCTTTAACATCTGCGAGCGACGCGATCTTCATAATTCAAACTCCTTCCCGCCGATGAACAGTCGATTGCCCTCTTTGATGCCTATGGCCAGGATCGTAACGGTGGCCTCGTCTCGATCCACTTCGTAAAACACTCGAAAAGAATTGCTAGGTCCAAAACGCAATTCCCACGTTGCGCCAAACTCGGCTGGCTCTTTGAGAGGCTTACGATTGCGAGTTCTCACTTCGGGCGTATGCGAGAGCTGCTGCTTAATGGAGGCCGCAATCAAGCGATGATGCTTTGTTTCAATGTAGTCCATGTGGTCGTAGACTTCGGGCGCGTACTTGAGTGTGTATTTGGGCGGCCGCGCCATCGACTAGAATTATAGTCACGGATTTCAATTGGTCAACGGATCCTTAGCGACTTAATCTTGTCTTGCCATCTCTAACTGCTCTTCGTCGTACCATGCGGCACCTTGTTCGTCGTCTGCTGACTCAAGAACGACTTCATACAAGTCTGTACCGCCAAACAGAGCATTAACCCGGTCGGCAAGGGGCTGGCCGCCAGTAACAGCAGTAACTCCGTTGGGCAGCTGAGGCTCGATACGATTTACTCTACCTTGCCGGTTAGCATGAAGGTGATCACATTTACCAGGCTTTACGCGGACGATATCACCTTGTCTAAACCTCATGTTTCCCTCTAAGTGGTAAAAGCCACAGTGTTACAAACCGGAGTTTCCTACTACCTGTTCTTGAGAGCGAGGGCGCCCGCCGCAGAGACGGACATCTTCGCGTCAAGTGGCAGGGCGGCAAGGAAGCTTCGATCAATTGCGAAGTTCAAGTTCTGGCCTTCCGTTAGTGATAGTGAGACGATTCCAATAACGTCTCCACGCGTGTTTACAACCGGTCCACCACTTGACCCGGGAGAAATGGGCGCGTCAATTTGAATTAGACCTGCGTTCGTACGGATTGCACTTACGATTCCCTTTGAAATTGTGGCTTCGAGACCGCGCGGATTTCCCCCCACATAAACATCCTCTCCGACTGCAACTTTGGTCTCAGTTGCCAAACTAAGCGGCTGCATCGAAGCGCCTGCTGCTTTGAAGACACAGAGATCATGCTCCAAGTCAACTCCCACAATCTCCGTAATCCTATAGGTCAATCCTTCTCCAAGCGTCTTTATATAACCTTGTGATGCACGTTTGAATATGTGGAGACTTGTCACGATGTCTCCGTCAACGAACAGCACTCCCGGCGGTAAGCGAGGATGACCGCCAACTCTGACATCGAAGAAAAAGCCGCTACCGCGTGCGATGGGCTCCCCTTCGTTGTCTTGCATTACCACAAGGACAAGTGACCGAGATATCCTTGAGGCGATCTCTCGCGACGAAGGGATGTGCCGCTGAATAATCGTGGATGATTTCGGCTTTCGGTGTTTCGCTTGAACGTCGACACTTGCCGCTGGACAGATATTTGCCACAAGAATAGTAGTTAGTAACGAAAATCGTGTCGGGGCAAACATAAAAATGTGGAATCCCCACCGCACCTTCTGCCGACGTCCTTTCTGCTACGACCCAACAAAGAATTTGATTCGGAAACGCTATGTCTAGGTCATTCACTCGGCAACTAGCTGATTGATCTCCGCTTCCAGCACGTCCTTTTTCGTGATACCAATGTGACGGAAACGAATTCTTCCCTGCTTGTCGATCAGAAGAGTCACTGGCAGCGTTGAATCGTCTACTTTGAACCCAGCTGAGGTGCTTTGATCGCCGACTACTTGAGTGTAGTCCATCGGATGAGCCTTCAAGAACGGTTTCACTTTCGCAGCGCCTTCTTCGTCGAGCGATATCGCGATCACTTCTACGCCGCGCGGCTGATAGTCCTTCCTCAATTGATTGAACATCGGAATCTCAGACAGACAAGGGACACACCACGTCGCCCAAAAGTCTACTAACACGACTTTCCCCCTAAGCGAATCGAGTTTGAGCGAGCCGCCATTCAAGAGATTCAAACTCGCCGTCGGTGCAGCCTCTGACGAAGTCGCGCCTGAAGCAGCATCCGCGATCGATGCTTTCTCATTCGATTCGTTCTTTGCCAGGACCGCTCCGCTACTTGCGGGCGAAGTCTCAACTCTTTTCATCCGGGCAACGAACGCTGAAGGCTTTTCGAATCCTTCGAGGCGAATGTCGGAAAGCTCGCGGCCTTTGTCATCTATGAACAGCACGGTCGGCACGCCTCGAATTCCGAATCGCTGCCTGGCTCTTCCGCCTTCCGAGTTCGGATCGCTGCTCGTGAGATCGAGCTTGAGTGTGATGAATCTCTCTGCTTCTTTTTTGACGTCCGCGTCGGTAAACGTTAGCTTGTCGAGCTCCTTACACGGGATGCACCAATCGGCGAAGGTGTCGATGATGATGCCCTTGCCTGCCTTCTGAGCTTGAGCTACCACTTGCTCACTGTAAGGCTGCCACGCAAGCTCGGCTTCGATCTTTTTCGGCAGAACGAACATCACTGCGACGACAGCGGCGCCTGCGCCTACGACTCGGAGAACCCATGCGAATTGTTTGGGCTTGGTACGCCCAGCTTCCCAAAAAATCAGATACAGCGCCGACAACGCGAAGAAGGCGACGAGCACAAATGTTGAAGCGTTGCCAAGCAGCGGCATCAAGAAGTAGATCGCCATTCCGACCAGAATTAATCCGAAGAGCTTGCGAACGGTGACCATCCACATTCCCGATCGTGGAAGCGCTTTGATTGCGCCTGAAAAGGTTCCAAGCACCAGATAAGGCAATCCCAGCCCGAGCGCTAAAACAAAAAACATGAAGAAGCCGTACACCGGATCGCCCTTTTCTCCGACGAACACGAGCAACGCGAGCACGAACGGTCCGATGCACGGAGCCGCTACGATGCCCATCGTCAAACCCATCACCAGCGCGCCGATCAGTCCGCTTGTCGATTGAGTGCTGCTGGTTGCAAATCGATTCAACGACTCAGGCAACCGAAATTCGTAGACGCCAAACATCGACAACGCAAGCGCGATCATCACCAGGGCGAGCGCGATCAACACGATTGGATTTTGAAGCGCCGCTCCGAACAACCCCTTCGACAGCGAAGCTATCACTCCGAGCACCGAATAAGTGACCGCCATTCCGAGCACGTACATCAACGCCATCGAAAAAGTACGGCTCAGTTTCGGCTTGCCTGCGCCCGACGCGCTTTGATTCATGAAGAACCCGATTGTGATCGGAATGATCGGGTAAACGCAGGGCGTGGTGTTGAGCACGAGCCCCGAAAAGAAAACAAACAGAAGCGTCAGGGCCAGTCCTCGGCTCGCGATCAATTCCGCGATCTTATTTTGCGAAGCGGCGCTTCCTTGATATTGAACAAGACCGGCCGGCGTTTGCGCGTCTGTACTATCGCTTTCGATCGGAGCCGCCGCAGCCTTCGCGAAAATATCCTTGTTGGCTTCCTTCACGGCCTGAGTTGATGCGACTACGTTGATCGACAGATCGACACTGAAATCCGCGGGCACAAGACACTGCCTATCGTTGCAAGCCTGGACCGTGATCACTGCGCGAATGTTTTGCCCGCCCTGGGCCGCGTTCTTTCCTGCTTCGGCGTGTGCGGTGATGAACAAAGTGCCTTCGTGAACGGCGAGCTCCGTGTCGGGTGCAAATTCGAACTTCCGATGCTTAGGCGCGGGATATTCTGCGTCCGAAATGTTGATGCCTTGCGGAGCTTCGAACTTAACGCTGGTCGGGATGAGAAAATCGAGCGACGGATGATGCGCGTTTATGTGGTAGCCGTCGCCCACCTCAAGCGCGACGGCTATCTTGAACTTATCACCCGGACGAATCGCATCGACCGATGCATAAGCCTTCGCTTTCACGACTCGCTCGCTGCCTTGACCGACTGCGATTACCGGCAAGAGAAACAAAACCGACAATGCCAATCCGGCAATGCGTCGCAGCTTTTTACGCTCGGCATCTTCCTTTGTCTTCATTCGCACAATCACTTTCGCACCTCTCGAACCATCTCGCTGGTGACTTGAACGAGCGACAACAGCGTTCCCCCGTTTGCCGCTACGAAGGCCTCAGCGTCTTCTTTCTTGGCGAACGGCAAGAAGTCGGGTCCCATTGGTCCCTCGACTTTGCTATTGAAAACAAAACTCACCTGACGAGCGTCCGCGGGCTGCTTTGATAGATAGTCTTTCACAACTATCTTCTCGATATTAGCTCGATCCTGATGCGCATCGTCAGTTGGGTATGCTTTTGGCGTCGTGTAAAAAGCCAGCATGTCACCGGGCGATTCAAATAGAAGTTTGCTCTGATCCCTGTAGAAAATCTCAGCCGTCCAATCGTCGGACTCCTTGACGTTCATTCCACAAACCGGGCACTTCCCATACGATGCGTTAGCCGAGACGGCTCCGCCGCGACCGGGACCACAAGACGTAAAAAGTAAAAAGGCAAAAGGCAAAAGTAAGAACGACGCGGGGACAGGGCGACGCGGCGACGCGGCGAAAAGAGACGGTGCGATGCGGAGAGTCGGCGAGAGCACGAGTAGTTGGATCAATGAATTGGTCGCCGCGTCGCCGGGTCTCCATGTCCCCGCGTCTTTTTTCGCCGCGTCGCCGGGTCTCCATGTCCCCACGTCTTTTTTCGCCGCGTCGCCGCGTTGCCGTGTCCCAGTGTCTCTTGGTTCCCTCATTCGATCCATCCGCCGCCGACTACTACGTCGTCTTCATAGAACACCGCCGCCTGACCTGAAGTGATCGCCGCCTGCGGCTCGTCGAACTCGACTCTGACTCTTCCTGAATCGGTTGGCGTGATCGTAGCCGGCGCTTCATTCGCGCGATATCGTATTCGCACGTCGGCGCGCATAGGCTGGTAACACTCTGAAATCGCAATCCAGTTGACGCCCATTGCGATGAAAGACTTGCCAAGGAGTTCATCGCGCTTACCAACTACAAGTTGATTGCGCGGCACGTCGATCTTGACAACATAAAGCGGCTCGCTCGACGCGATACCAATGCCGCGACGCTGTCCGATCGTGTACCGATGCAAGCCTGCGTGTTCGCCGATAACGTTTCCGTCTGCGGTGCTGATCTCACCTCTTGCGAATTTAAGCTGGCCCATCTCCGCTCGCGCATAGTTCTCGACGAAGCGCGCGTAGTCGCCGTCGGGAACGAAGCAAATCTCCTGGCTCTCGGGCTTTTCCGCAGTTTCAAGCCCGATGCTTCGAGCGATGTCGCGAACTTCAGACTTGGTCAGCTCTCCGAGCGGAAATGCGGCGCGAGCGAGCTGCTTCTGAGTCATTTCAAAAAGAAAGTATGACTGGTCCTTTGAGAGATCACGGCCCTTCTTCAGCACGAATCGTCCGGCCCGCTCGTTGTATTCCACGCGAGCGTAATGTCCGGTTGCGACGCTCGCCGCTCCAACCTGACGCGCAACTTTGACCAGCCGCGCGAACTTGAGTTTTGTATTGCAAGACACACACGGAATCGGAGTTCGTCCCGATAAATAGTCCTGGACGAACGGTCGAACGACCGCGCGTTCGAACTCATCTTCGAGGTTGAGCACGTAGAAAGGAATGTTCAAATCCCTGGCCACAGCGCGCGCGTCGTAGACGTCGTCAAGCGAGCAGCACCTCGAAGGCTGCGGCTCCTCATTGGGCGCGAGCCTCCGCCGCTGATTCCACAACTGCATCGTGAAGCCAACGACGTCGTGACCTTCTCGCTTGAGTATTGCGGCCGCGACCGAGCTATCGACGCCGCCGCTCATTGCTACTGCTACCGTCATTCTCGTCCGATCTTTTTTGCCCGCTTGCTTTCGCGATGCTATGATTTCCGTTCGTCAATCGCCCGGTAACGAGCAAATGCGATTGTCGAAGCTTGAAATTATACACAAGTGGAAAGTGATTCGTGAAACGGAAGCGTGATGAGTGAAGCGTGATGCGTGAATCCTGATCCGTGATCGCGTCGAGCTAGAAACAACTTTTCACGAATCACGTTTCACGCATCAGTCTTCGTTTCACGCTTCACGAATCAGTTCTATGTCAACAGTTGAACAAGCCATTGAAAGGCACATCATCGGGCGCGAGCCCTACTACTTGCCTGTCGGCAAGGAAGTCGGGTTATTTGAAACGGCGTACCGCAGCAAGCTTCCGGTGATGCTCAAAGGGCCGACCGGATGCGGCAAAACTCGCTTCATCGAGTACATGGCTTGGCGGTTGAACCGGCCGCTTGTGACTGTAGCCTGTCACGAAGACTTATCCGCGACTGACCTTGTCGGCCGCTTTCTGCTCGAAGGTGATGAAACCGTCTGGCACGACGGACCGCTCACGACCGCGGTGAAGAACGGCGCGATTTGCTATCTCGATGAAGTAGTCGAAGCTCGCAAAGACACGATCGTGCTGATTCATCCGCTGACTGACGACCGGCGAATACTTCCGGTAGAAAAACGCGGAACGATTCTCGAAGCGCCCGACGAGTTCATGCTGGTAGTCTCCTACAACCCCGGTTATCAGAGCGTGCTCAAAGATCTTAAGCAATCGACCAGGCAGCGATTTGTCGGGCTCGAGTTCGATTATCCGACCGCGCCTCTCGAAGCAGAGATTCTCATGCACGAGGGCAGTATCGACGAGCAAACGGCTCGCGATTTGGTGTTGATCGGAGAAAAAGTCCGCAACCTGAAAGGGCACGGCCTCGAAGAAGGCGTGTCAACCCGCTTGCTCGTGTACGCTGCACAATTGATAAGCAGCGGCATTCATCCGCATCTCGCCTGCGAAGTCGCGATCAGCAGCCCGATCACTGATGACGCGGAACTCCAACGCAGCATCCGCGAGATCGTGACGACAGTAATCTGACCTCCGATTCGCTTCTTCGACCTGGAATACCGAACAACCAGCAAATCAGGCTTCAGTGTCTCTAATCCACGACTCTTGAAAAGGCTACTCAACTGTGGCACCTTGTAATTGCTCCTTCAGCCTCGTTCACAACACGTGTACGAATGTTTCAGCGAACGATAAAGCAAGGTTGCGGTTGAGTCGTGATGTTAAAGGGTCAACAGGCGTGGATCAGAATTCGTGGAGCACCCAATGATCCCGAGTCGTTCGACCTGGCCACGTGGACTGGAAGACTCTGGGAAGTCCCACGCGTGAATTCATTGGGCGATACCATCTACATTCAAATTCAAGATTATGTCGTGATTGAGACGATGCCCGCTTCGGCGCGTCCTGAAGAGCTCTATCGCAAGCCCTGAGACGGTTCGCACGATCTTAACGATTACCCGTTCTTACTCTCGCAAATCAAGTCGACTCCATTGCCTCATTGAATCGTGGTGCGTTAGTATCGCCACTCGTTTCGGTTTTCAATTCCAATCGGCGCTTAGAAATTTTCACCCTCTTGGAGAATCTTATGCCCCATCGAGACGATAAGAACGATTCAACATTGACTCGAAGAGACTTCGCTCGAGCGATCGCCGTCACTGCTGCGACGGTCGCTGTTCCTCGCAAATCCGCTGCGAGGATCCCGGACTTCGCACAAGACGCAGCCACTCAAGCGTTGTCGCCTGCGGGTGAGGCTCAGCTTCAGACGATACTTGCGAAGCACGGCAAGCGGCTTTCGGATGAGCAGAAAGCCGATGTGCGGCGACTGATCGCGCAAGCACAAAAGGCCGGCGACGCGCTTCGGGAGTTTCCGCTCGAAAATTCGGACGAACCGGCCACGGTCTTTCGCATCTATCGCGCGGACAGGAGGTGAGGCGTGCTAAGCGAGGACATTCTTTATCTCCCTGTTCGTGAACTTGGCGAACGCATTCGATCGAGAAAGCTGTCGCCGGTTGAGCTGACTGAGAGTTATTTGAAGCGCAGTGAGTCAATCGGATCGAGACTGAACGCCTACGCGACGATCACGCGAGACCTCGCGCTTCAGGAAGCAAAGCAGGCAGAGCGCGAGATTCGAGCGGGCAAGTATCGTGGGCCGCTTCACGGAATTCCGTACGCTGCGAAGGATTTGCTTGCGGTCAAAGGTTATCCGACGACATGGGGCGCCAGGCCATACGCCAAACAAAAGTTCGACTACGATGCGACGGTCATCAAAAAGCTGCGCGCTGCGGGCGCGGTGTTAATCGGTAAGGCCGCGATGATCGAGCTGGCAGGCGGAATGGGTTACCGCTTTGCTTCTGCTTCGATAAGCGGAGCTGCCAGGAATCCGTGGGACCAGACTTGTTGGACTTGCGGGTCGTCAAGCGGGTCGGGTGCGATTGCCAGTGCTGCGCTCGCAGCGTTCGCGATAGGAACCGAAACGTGGGGCTCGATCATATGTCCGTCTGCGTTCTGCGGAGCGTCCGGCTTGCGGCCCACTTATGGCCGCGTGAGCAGGCATGGTGGAATGGCGCTCTCCTTCTCGATGGACAAGATTGGAACGTTAGGCCGCTCGGCAGACGATTGCGGCCTGGTGTTGTCGACGATTGCCGGGCATGACTCGCAAGACCCGACTTCACTTTCGGAAGCAGCGTTTACGTACTCCGCCGCGTCCGGTTTAAGACCTTTGCGAGTGGGATGGCTTACAAACGCATGGAAGAAGATTCCTCCCGACATCGAATCAGCCACTAAAGCCGCGGTCGATGTGTTGAGAAAAAATGGCGCGTCCATTAAAGATGCCAAACTACCGGAAGGTCCCTGGGAAGCGGCGGCTGGAACTGTTATTTCAGTCGAAGGAGCGGCCGCGTTTGATTCGCTAATCGAATCGGGCCGCGTGGCTGAGCTGAACGACCCGCTCGGCAAGGTAGCTGCTTACGTCAATCAGCAGATCCCGGCATCGGACTATCTTCGCGCCGTTCGTATTCGAGGCGTGCTTCAGAAAAAAATCGACGAGTTGTTCGATCGCTTCGATGTGATTGCGACGGCTTCATTGCCGGTGACCGCTTCGCCGCTGACTGCGAATCTCGAGACCGATTTGGATTTTCCCGATCCTCTGGGTGGAATCGGAAACTTCTGCGGTCTTCCCGCGGTAAGCGTTCCTTGCGGTTTCGATTCGAAAAAGTTGCCGGTGGGAATTCAGTTCGTCGGAAGAGCGCTTGATGAGCAAAAGGTTATCGCAGCCGCGCGACTTTTTCAGCAACATACGGACTGGCACCGCAAGCGGCCGCCGGTAGCGTAGCAGTTTCCGTCGGTCGTTGGGTCGAAGCGCTAACCGCTGGAATGACTGATTAATAGGTGAACGGCTTGTGGGATCCATCGGCGTTAGACTTCTAGCTTAGTATCTGATCACCGGTCGTTGTCCATATGGCTCAACTTATCTCGAACGCATCATTTATTACTACTTGCAGGAATCGGGCGACAGTCCCTCGCCTGAGTTCGTCCCAATAAATCTGATTCCAATAGTTTCTAAGGCAGCTCCGGCAACTAGTCTCTTCCTCGCATGCTGGACACTGAACGATGACTAGAGAGCGCCGCAGTACTGCCTCGATGTTTTCGGCAATTGAGCGCACGTGACCTGCGCCACCAGGCACATTGTCAAACAGCACCACCTCGTGTGAGTAGTTGTCAGCGGGAATTATTGTTGTACTGATTGGGAACGGACGAACGACACCGTCGAGATCGCGTCGTTCAATCTGAAGAGCCAAGCTAGCACCTTCGAGTAGCGCATAGGTTACCGATCGCCAAAATGACAGGTCTCTTTGCGAGCCCGCCTCAATTCCAACAGTATTCACAAACCTCAAGTGGAGCGTATCGCTAGGAAAAGCATGTCCTAGATGATATCGGGCCGAGGTTCCCGAACACTTCTGTCCCCACGGGCTCATATGTCCTCCGTCATTAGACTTCTTCCGACTGCGACGCGGCGCATCGATTTTGATCCCGCAAGTCTCACATAGCAAAAACCCATCGGGATCTTCACCACTATTTAGCGCAACCAGCTGTCCATCCCGTCGATAAGCGTAACGGATAATCGGAGCACCGGTGACTGGAATAGCTTCCTCACGCTCGGTGCGTTGTCCCTCAGCCAAGAGAAAAAAACGAGAACGATTGATGCCGAAGTTGACTTGCAATCCAGCTTCTCGCGGCTCTGCCGTCAGGTCAGTAGTGAATCCATCCGGATCAGCATAACGGTATGCTGGACCCGGTTGAGTGTCACCGCATACTCTGCAGGCACCGCTGATCGGAAGGCCCCCTCGAGCAGAACGCTCCAGATTGCGGCAAGTATTACAGACCCTATAGTAGTAATCATTCAGTTCTCTTCGAATGATTAGACCCACGCTCTTCCATATATGCTTGTCGGCCACTATCTCTGCGCCCGGAGCGAACTCAACTATTGCTATTCGCTTGTCGCGCTCCAAACGAAGTGACTTGTCGGCTTCCTTCGCGGCCCCGTACTGTCCGCCGGAAGGCAACCGCAGCTTCACAACGTCTATCGGGAACGAGTAACTTGGCAAGACCCCAGCACTGCACAAGAAATCAATCATCTTCTCATCCAAGAGTCTGTCCCTTAGAGCGATGAATCTCTTTCTCATTTTCTCGGCTCCGCGTCGTTCGTTTCGATCATTTGAGTGATCGGCGATCGAGGTGTAATGATCCCGCAATGCCTCGTACTCGCTGAGCCATCCCTCAAAGTTCGTTGTGCAGTCCTGAAGCTCATTGCACAACCGACGAACACACTGCTCGGAGGTCTCCAACGGAATGTCTGGGTTCTCAGCGAAGAGGCGATCGACCACTTGATGGATCGCTTGAGCGCACTCACCTCGCCACCGTTCGATGAAATCAACGTGGCGGCCATTGGGTAAATTGGGCGCAAAGAACGATCCTATGACGCTGAGATCAACACGACCTTTCCCGTCAAGGTAGCGCAAGAAATGTCCGAGCAACGCCGCATTCAAGTGGCGGGCAGTAATTATCTCATTATCGACACCGACAGTGGGCACCGCCACTTCGCCGGATATCATTAGTGGTGGATCAGCAAAATAGACTCGGTCGTGTGGGCGAGCTGCCGCGTAGGTCAAGATTAGCGCCGTCCCTCCTGTTCGCCGTCCGGCGCGCCCGGATCGCTGTCGATAATTTGCCACCGTTGGAGGGACATTGTTCAATACGACGGTCTGCAATTCACCCACGTCCACACCCAATTCAAAAGTAGTCGAGCAACTGAGTACGTTGATTTCTCCATTAATGAAACTGTCTTGATAAGCGCGACCCAGTTCCGGCTGAAGTTGCGCGGTGTGCTCTTCTACTCGCATACCGATGGGTTGTCGATCAAAGATATAGCGATAATGGTCATCCACGAACTCAACGCTCGGCTGGCAAGTCCTTAGCTCACCGACACAGCCACGAGAAGTGCAAATCCGAAAACTCTCGGAGAGCAAGCGGCGCGACAAGCGAAAGCACGCACTGCATCGATACCATCTCTCGTCCGCAAGAAAAACGAACCTAGACACGTTGATCTGGTAGCCTGCTTGCGAATCGCCTACAAACACACCTTGCTCGTGGAGCCAATCCCAAACGCCTTGCAGTGCATCCTGAACATCAAGCGACCCGGCAGGGCCTCCCGTCGCTTGCAGGATCCGCAGCACATAATCGAATCGAGTTTGACGATCACTCTTGCCTATCCAGTTGCGCTCATAAGCACTCGCAGGGTTAAGAAGTTTGTAGCGGATGACAAATGTATTGCGTCCGAAAACGTCGTCGTCGGGTCCGACGCCTTCCGGCATTGTTACTGCCTTGTCCAACCGCATCGTATCGACAAGTGCTTGGATTGCCACAATCGACGCCTCTGGGCTCAAACCAAACCGGCCGCATAGGTTTTCATTTGGAACGGCGCCCGACGGAAAATCAATGTCGCAGCTGACGAGTCCAAGCGCCGAGAGGGAATGGCGTCGATCTGTGCGAGCGCAAAACTCAGCGGTGATCCTAGCACGCATATCGGTCTTCTTGCGGCGACGCTCGGCGCCAGTAGCAAATCGATAGCCTTCTCCGTAAAGCCCATACTCTTCGGCGCGCTGATCACATCTTTGGGCGAGTTCTTCCAAGTCTGGAATCAAACCAGTCTCATTGATTTCTCGGGCGGCTCGAGCCATTAAGTGACGATACAGAGTGCTGCTGACAGTTTCCTGCAAGTATGCCGCATAACGGGCCGCACCCTGTCGACTGTCAGCGAAGGTCAGAAGCTTGCGGCCCTGCCCAGGCTTACGCTTGAGTTTGTTGTCAGAGCTCGTCGGAGTAAAGCGATACAATTCTTCCGTTAGGACTGCCAACGGCGCGTTGCCACCTAATTCCAACGCTGTGACGATGCCGCTCGGGCTGGTTCTCGCACAGCGAGGACAGGTGGAAATGGCCTCCCGAGGATTGCCCTTAGAGTCCTTAACCAAGTACAGCTTTACAACACGGCCTGTGTCCCCGCACGTGCAAGCATTTTTGTAGCGCCGGCAAATCAAACAGATATCAACTCCCTCGACCTCACTTGATTCGTTCGGTTCAAGGAGTTCGTCGGTCTCGTCTGGGTCGGCCTCGGCCACCGTTGGCTGCCACGTAAAGTATCGTTGTCCAATCGTGTCTTTCGGGTGGATGCCCTCAACCGCGACTTGGCCCTCTCGTTCAAAACCCCGCACGAAAGTCTGTCCACAATCTCGGCATACTGTCAGCTCGAAGACGGCCGAGCCGCAGTCACGGCAAGTCTCGCGCTTTTCGAGGTAAACACGGCTCCAGCCGCTACCTTCCACCGCAGCGCCGGAGCAGAGCGGGTTGAGGCAGAGCCAAGCGCCCTGCGGAGAACGCGCAAAGAGATGATAGCGAGCGGGCAATAGCGACGGTCCATCTCGCGACTCCCGGGCCATAGCACCGATCTCAACCAATTGACAAATCGCTTCATTGCGCTCATCCCCGGCACCCTCAGGGAACAACTCTCGTGCTGCTTTTGTCAGCTCTACCGGTCCGTGACTCATCATCGCCCGCAGTTGGTGAAGGTGAGTATTGGCCTTGAGGATGGCCCATAGAAAGCGCGGTAGATTGTTCTCAGTTGTTTCGTCGAGCGCATTGCGAATCTGGTCTGCGCTTGCCAGCCCGGAATCCAACATCGCGCGCGCCGTGTCGCGCAGTTGCGATGTATCGCTCTCGTCCATCTGTGACAGCGACTCGCGCAGTCGTTCACGCAGCAGCGACATTTCTTGAGAACAATAAGCCGCCAACGGTGGTGGTGGTTCTGTAGATTCCTCTTCCAACTCGACTCCCTCGATCTCCCCGAAGACAACATCATCATCGGAGAACTCCTCGCCAAAAAGCCGCGCCGCAAACTGTGCCGCCGCATGTCTATCGTCTTTTGTTAGCGTCGCACTGGTAGCTATACAACGAACTTCACCGCGACGTTTCTTGATCCGATGTTTGAGACGGCGGAGCAGCATGGACACCTCAATACCCTGCGCCCCCGTGTACGTGTGAGCCTCGTCGAGACACACAAATCTCCAAACACCCGAATCGAAAATCGGCGAGTCTTCCGGACGGAGTAACAGGTATTCAAGCATCGCATAATTGGTTATGAGTATCTGCGGCGGACAAGGCGGCTTCGTACCACCTCCCCGTATGACTGCGCGGGAGACGATCTCGTTCTTGAGGGCTTCGGGCGATTTAGACCTTCCTCGTTCTTCACTGGTCTCAAGCTCGCTCGTATATCGGGCGAACGTGATATCAGTGTCTTTCAGCAGCAACCGCAATCGTGAGAGCTGATCGTTAACGAGCGCGTTCATTGGATAGATCAACAGCGCGCGAACTCCTTTGGTGCTGTCGGAAACCAAGTCATCCAGGATTGGTATGAGAAAGCTCTCGGTCTTACCACTCCCTGTCCCTGAAGCGACCACAACGTTCCGACGCTCGGAGATGACCCTTCGAACAGCCAATTCCTGATGCCTATAGAGCGGGCGGTCTGGCGGCAATGGCCGGTCCCGTGCGGGATTAATGTCTTCGCGTAGCGAACACAGCGATTGGCTGATTACTCCTTCGTCGGATAACTCGCGTAGAGTAGCTCCTTTGACGTAAGGTGGGTTTAGTTCTAAGAATGGGCCACGGAACAAGGCACCAGGCACTTCAAACTGGCGGCGAATCTCCGCAGCCAAAGCTGCGTCACTCCGTGCGACATTGAACGTGGTCAGCAGATATCTAATAAAGTTCTTCTGTAATGTCTCCGATACTTGTATTGCATTCATTGTTTGGCCCCGCGTGCATTAAGAGCTCTTGCACTTGGCGTTAGGTGTGGATCTTGGCTCGCGATCTGCTCACTACCGCAGAGCGGGTTTGCGCAACGTCCGAGCGCACATCCCAGAACACAGGAACCCGTCGGGAGGTGGGGATAAAGATCTGCACCCCCTCGTATCGGGAAAACCTAAAGCGAGCTGTGTTTCCGGTCCAGCCGTGCACTAGCTTTAGTGCGAATGCTTCAAGGATCCCTTCACCATACTCAGAATGAACGATCTTCTGACCGATACCAAGGCCGCCCACCACCTCACCTTTGTGCCCTTGCCTTTCGGCACCGCGCGACGTGACGATTTCGAGAATTGCCAACTCGTATCGAATGTCATTGAAATCAATATTCACGCGTAGCGAAACATCGTCGGCGGGCAAGTCGCGAACGATCTCCTTGCACTCTGCTAACGAGAACTCCAAACGCCCATCAAAGCCGAAGCTGCCCCGGCGACTAGCAATGTCGTTCGCTATGATCTCGTAGTTTGCGTCCGGAATTGCCTCGATGTGGAGAGTGTGATGGACGCTCAACGCATCCTCCTCGAACACGGGCGCATTCAACGTCCATTGGACGTCTTCTCCTCTTCGTGCAATTCCTGCCCTTAGAACATAAGGTCGCCAGCGGAGAGGCACCGCGAGATGCGCAAGCTGCAGGGTCGCGGTAAACTCAGTGGCACACTGCGGGAACTCGATCTGATATAACCCGACCGTCGCCGAATCAATTCTCCCTGTATCGCTAGTAAGGTTAGAGGCTTCCCGACTGCGAACCCGAATAGTCGGCGGATTCTCGGACGTATAAAGCCGCTCTCGGAATTCCCCGGCTGTTGGCGAAATAATTGTTTCCGGAATTACCAGGAATTCCACCGGCGCATAGCGAGCACTCTGCAATCCCTGAAGTAGCTTTAAGCGAAAGCGTCCGACAGCTTGGTGTGGAAGGATTTGGGCGAGTTCAAATCGGAGAGCGCTTCGCTCACTCGACCACTCGGCAATGCCTGCGCTAACTAATCCTTGTATAGAAGACAAACCTGCTCGCGTTTCGTCTCCACCTGACAACACGCGCCACTGCACATCAAGCTTTCTTATTTCCTCGAAGCGCTCCGCACCGATCTCCAATTCCGGTGCAGCACCGTTAAATGCCGGCAGTCCTTCGGGGTCATCAGCCTCCTCGAGGATTTTACCAAGCAGCCGAATACAGCGCGTCTCCTCCACCGCCACGCGAACCTCGTGAACTATTTCGGTGTGTTCGTTGAGCACCGCTACAGGTGGTCGCAGCCTCGCGAGCATCGCGTTGTGATCCTCGAATCCTTGAGGCGGAAAAAGCCGTTGTATCGGCTTTACATCGCCGTCGGCATCGCGCAACCGTAGCGTCCGGCGACACAACACCAGCCACTCTCCATCTGTCAGTCCCGTATCCGATGGAGAATACCCACCGAGAGTCAGCGTTGCGTTTGGTTTGAAGAACATAACGCCCGATTCAGGCATGTCCACCGACCAAGGGTGTGCCCAATTCCCATTCTCGTCCGTCATTTCTACTCGAAACGGAGCCGCGCTACGCCAATCTAAAGGCAACTCAGAGAGGCACAAAGGTTCAATGTCCCATCGATTGTTTTTTGGGACGGCTTGGACCGAGTAACTCTTCTTCTTCACGATCAGAGCCACGGGTCGCCCGGATGATGCTAGCCTTTGCCGAGGAAGATAGAGGCGAAGCTGCCGAGTTCGAACATCCCACTGCCAGCGAGGCGGGGTCAGCAGCGAACGCAGTTCGCCTGATTGGCCGATCACCCCTTGAGACCTCATCAAACCTTCCCATAGCTCCCTCTGCACAGGATTGTCTTCCAGCAGTTTACGGATCTCTTCTTTGTCGAATACGCCGCACTGATGAAGATAGGCCGCCTCGCAAAGATCCTGTACGATTTTCGCGGCTTGCCCGCGGGACTCTGGCTTACCAACGAAGCGAGACAGAGGCCGAGTCGCATTCACCCGGACAACTGCCTCCGCAAGCTGCCTTTGCAACTGGACAAGTTCCATCTCGGACACGATGTCCCACCCCGCATCTTGGTCAAGCTTTCTAATAAGGGAAGCCATCTCCGGTACACAGCATTGCGGAATGATCGCATGATAGAGAATCTTGGAAACATACCTGTAGCCTTCTGTGGGAAAGTACACATGGCTGACTAGTTTGCGTGCTGCGGTAAATCGTTCGCGACAAGCATCCGCCATCTCCGAATTGTTCGGAAGGCCAAAGCCCTCGAGGAAGTGCGACCAAAAGCCTGAGGACGTGTCTTGATAACGAGCACAGAAGATCATCAACACGAGGAACAAGCGTTCCGGAATTTCTTTCAACTTATCAGCGTCACCCCGTAGAGTCTTTTTCACGGCGGCGAGAAGCCGCTCATAATCCAATGCTGATAGTGGTAACTGCCCGATGAACTCGCTATCCGCGAGGTCAGAGAGTGCGAACTCCAGCTGTCGTTCTGCTTCGGCAAGCTTAAGCGGGTTAGCGTCATCGAACATGTATCAACCTTCCTCCAACAAGCAGGAATGCTTGCGACGAGGAGTCTTCCTGGCAATAACGACGGCAGCTTTATCTTAGTCAGTTAGCTAGAAGCCGATGGGGCGGAACCCGCGATTCCCGCGTTCCAGTCAGCATTCTATCGCGTTGGCGCGGAGTGAAGTCAAGGTAACATAACGCATAACTAAGGAGCCTGCGCGACGACACGATTCGAAAGCACTCCGATTCCGCTTATGCTAATTTCAACCATGTCGCCGTCTTTCAAGAACACGGGCGGATTCTTGTAAGCGCCCACACCCGACGGCGTGCCCGTCGAAATAATGTCGCCTGGCTTCAGCGTGAGATCTTGCGAGATGAATTCAATCAACTGAGGAATCTTGAAGATCAGATCGCTCGTGTTCGAGTGTTGCCTTGTTTCTCCATTGACTGTCAGCTCAATTTCCAGCGAATGAGGATCGGTGATTTCGTCAGCCGTCACGAGCCACGGGCCGCAAGGCGCAAACGTATCGAGACCTTTTGCGCGCGACCATTGCCTTTCGCGACGCTGTAAGTCGCGAGCGGTAACATCGTTCATAATCGTATAGCCGGCAACGTAGTCCATAGCTTCATCCGCGCTGACGGATTTCGCTTGTTTGCCCATGATCACCGCAAGCTCCGCTTCGTAATCGATCATATCGCTGATCCGAGGTAAGGTGATCTCACCTTTCATGCCAACCAGGGCTGTGACGTTCTTCGTGAAAACGAGCGGGAACTCCTGTTCTTTTGCGTTGCCTTCAGCCGCATGAGCGGCGTAATTCAAGCCGATTGCAAAGATCTTCCCGGGAGCGATCACCGGAGGATTCAGTTCAACACCAGCTAATGGAATCAGCGCGCCGGTTGCTCTCAACTCGCCGACAAACATCTGAGCTTCAATCTTCGCCATCACGCTGTTAATCCATTCCGAGCCTCGACGATAAACATCAAGGGCGTCAAGATACGCTCCTTCGATGTGTTGAAACTTCGTGACGTCGCCGGCGTCGATCCATTCGCCCTTGAGCTCGAGGATTTCATAAAAAGAAGTAATGTCCAGCACTTCTTGCCCGACCAAAATGCCTGCGCGGTCCTGACCTTCGTTTCTCATCGACAGGAGTTTCATCGTTCCCTCCGAAGCTTTGTGAGCACTCGATTATATCAGAACGCGACAAGTGCCCGGCGACAAAGTCGCACGACAAATGTGAGGTTGAGTTGCTTGCCGAGCTACATCGCTTACTCTATGCTGTCATCCTAAATTGCGACGGAGGCAAGCGTGATAATTTCATTCAGCGAGATCCGCAATTTTATTCCAGCTTATATATTCAACGAATTCGGACAGCTCACCGGATACTTCGTTCATCACGATCAAATTGTCTGTGAATCAGGCGACGGCCGCATCAAGATTTGGCTGAACAAAGAAGCCTACAACGAGCGTGACCCCGAGCGGTTGATTTGCGACTACTCCGAAAACGATTTGAGAGGGCGGTAAATGCAAAGACGACTGAAACCACAGATGAACACAGATAAACATAGATTGGCGCCGGAGATAAGGGGCGATGTTGCCTTGTATGTTTTTTGTCTTGATCCGTGTTTATCTGTGTCCATCTGTGGTTTCATTCGTTCCTTCGAACTGAGCGACCAACTAAAGCGAAGTGACAGATGAAACTCGAACAGTTTCAAATGGAACGAATGCAATCCACCTGGGAGAACCTTGTTCGCTACAACCTGTCTGAGAGCGGAGTGCACCCGGCAACGATCGCCGAGTTGATCCCGGATGCAAAGGAGCGTGACGAGCTGTTGGCGGTCGAGCTTGGCTACAGTCAATCGAACGGCACGCCCGAGTTGCGCAGTGCGATCGCCTCAACCTATCCCGGAGCGAATATCGACAACATCATCGCCACCGTCGGCACTGCCGAAGCGAATTTCCTGGTAGCCTGGATGCTCACTGAGCCCGGCGATGAAGTTGTGATGATGATGCCAAATTACATGCAGCTCTGGGGACTGGTGCGAGGGTTCGGAGCCGAGTTGAAACCGCTGCCGTTGGTTGAAGAACTCGAATGGGCGCCCGATCTGGACGCGCTCGATCGAGCCGTCTCACCCAAAACGAAACTTATTGCGATTTGTAATCCCAATAATCCTACTGGTGCGATTCTGACTGAAGCTGAAATGGAGCGGATTGTTGATGCAGCGCGGCGCGCGGACGCGTGGCTTCTGGCGGACGAGGTTTATCGAGGCGCAGAGCTTCAACGTGAGATCACTCCAAGTTTTTGGGGCAGATATGAAAAGGTCATTATCACCAGTGGGCTGTCGAAAGCTTATGGGTTGCCGGGACTCAGAATTGGCTGGATCGCTTCGACTCCGGCATTTGTCTCACAAGCTTGGTCCTACCACGACTACACCACGATAGGTCCAGGACCGGCGAGCGATTTGCTCGCGCGAATTGCGCTGCGCCCGGAAAACAGAATGAGGTTGCTCGCTAGAACGAGAGACATACTCAACGCTAACTATCCGATTCTTGCAGACTGGGCCCACGCAAACGAGCTGTTGTTCGTTCCACCGCAAGCAGGAGCGATTGCATATCTTCGCTATCACCTCGACATCGGCTCGCTGGAGTTTGTTGAGCGCTTGCGAAAGAAAAGAAGCGCGCTGATTGTTCCCGGCGAACATTTTCTGATGGGCAAGTATCTTCGAATCGGATTCGGCTCGAATCCGGACTACTTGCGCGAAGGGCTCGAAGTAATCTCATCCTTCATCTCCGAACTTTGAAGGACCATGATCAACAACGTGATGGCTGATGAAAATCGCTTTTGCAGGATTTGGGAATGTTGCGCGCGCATTCGCTCGAATCATCGATGAGCGCCGGACAGAACTTGCGCACAGATTTGATCTCACTCTGAGCACAGTCGCCATCGCGACAGCCAATCACGGTTGCGTTAGTTCAACCGACTCGATCGATCTGATAAACGCAGTAGCCTGCGTCGAGCACGGCGGTAATCTCACCCGGCTTCCGCAAACAACTCCAATCGCCGACACACAAAGCCTTCTCGAGAGAAGCGACGCCGACCTTGTTTTCGAGACAACACCGCTCAGTATCGAAGCAGGTCAGCCCGCTGTCACTCACATTCGAACCGCGTTGAAGCGCGGCATCCACGTGATAACCGCAAATAAAGGTCCGATCGCTTTCGCTTATGAAGAGTTGAAGTCTCTAGCACAAGAACACGAAGTCGAGTTTCGTTTTGAAGGCACAGTCATGGATGGCGCGCCGGTGTTCAATCTGGTCGAGTCCTGTCTGCCAGGCGCACGAGTTCTTGGCTTCAGCGGCGTTCTCAACAGCACAACCAATCTTATTCTGACTGGAATGGAATCGAGCCAATCGTTCGAGGAATCTCTTGAAGAGGCTCAGCGGCTCGGCATTGCTGAGACAACCGCCGAGTACGATATCGACGGGTGGGATGCGGCGGTTAAAACGGTAGCGCTGGCGAACGTATTGATGTGCGCTAATGCACACCCCGCCGACGTCGCTCGTCAGGGTATCGCCGGAATAACAGTTGAAGATTTGAAATCAGCGTCAGAATCGGGGATGACTGTGAGACTCATTGCGCGAGCCAGGCTTTCCGAGACAGGCATTCGACTGAGCGTGGCGCCGGAGAAAGTGTCAATGACTTCTCTGTTCGGTTCGGCTCGCGGGACCTCGAATGTGTTGATGTTGGAAACAGATCTGATGGGCGAGCTCGCGATTGTTGAAAACAACCCGGGCGTCGAGCAAACTGCTTATGCACTTCTCAGCGATTTGCTGAGTATTCATCGAAGCTTTTCCCGCTCAAAAAATAAAGGGACGAGTTGAACTCTCGTCCCTTTCATTTGACAGTAATGGTTGGCGCTATCTCTGTTCAGTCTTTGATGCGGACAGCAGAGACTCGATGCGAGCCAGTCGCTCTGCAAGCTCCGCGTTTTGCCGCTCGAGCTTCACGAGCTTTTCATCTCGCTCGCTGACTTTGCCGTTAAGGTCCGCAATGTAGATGTGCGCCTTTTCGAGTTCCTCGAGAAGAGCACGCAATCGAGCTCCGATCTCGATCACCTCGCGTCCCTGCTCATCGACTTTCCGCTCACCTACGGCGGGCAGGTGTTTATTACCCCACATGAAAGCTGCGTGATCCTCAATCGATTCAAGACTGTAAGTCGGCTCGAAGACGTAGTCTGCGAAGAGTTGAATACCTCGCTGGAAGATTGAGCCATTCACATCCAGCTTTCCGGCTGGGGTGGTAGTGCCAATACCGACGTTGCCGTCGTTTTGGATAATTATTTTAGTGTCGGCATTCACCAGTAAACGGAGTTTGCCGTTTCCCGCCGTCGCCGAGTGAGCATTCACGAACGATTGTCCGGCGCCAAACGAAGCGCCTCCATATCCGACATTCAAACCGTCTGCGCCGGCACTCGCGCTAGGCCCGATCGTCGCAGATTTATCGGACGCGGAGTCACCAAAAACATGAAGCGCGTTGCCCGGACTGGCCGTCCCCATGCCGACATTGCCGCTGGCATTGATGTCTATGCTGCTGGTCGGCGCGCCGGGTCGTATGCGAAACGGCAGGCGGCTGCCGCCCGTGACATCGCGCACAAAGAAGTTAGCTTCATTGCCCGCTATATCCCATGTCTGGGCTGCGAAACCACCCGAGTTGTTTTGCTCCAGCCGTTGCGCGGGGGTATTGCTGGTGTTGATGTGCAGATCGAGCACAGGTGTCGAAGTGCGCAGTCCGACACGCCCGACGCTGTCGACAAAGAGGGAGTTGGTCGGGGCGTTGCCGGTAATCGTAAACGGAACCTTCGCATCGGTTATGTCCTCGATCGAAAACTTGTTCGCGCCGCCGCTAGCCGAATCGTTGGCAGTGAGCTGCCAGTCAGTCGAGGGGAATCCCGTCGAAGTCGAGGTGTCCTCGAATTTGATTCGCGTGTTGTTTTCTTTGAGCCTGATTGTGTCGAAGCCGAAGCTTTCGTTGTTGACGCAGTCAAGTCCCACGCACAAGCTGCCCTGTATGATCTCATCATCGGCCGTCACGACGTCTTGTATTACAACAGTGCCGCCGCTGCCTTTCTTCTTTCGGCTCTGGATCCCGACATCTCCTCCCGAGTTCGTGCTTGGGGGCTCGGCGGCCTCTCCCGGCGATCCCGTAAAAACCGCTCCCTTCTCGATCACGAAGGAGCCCGACTGAACCGTTATCCTTGTTGGTAATTGGCCGCTCTTTTGCAACTCCTGAATGACCTCCTCGCTGTTGCCATTCTCCCGCGAAGCTGCCAGGGCTTTCTTGACTTCCTTACTGAGATTCGGAACTACTCGCAACTCGTATATGTACTGCCCGTCAGGAAGATTGAGGCCCTTCTTGTCGATCAGCTTGAAAGAAGGGGCAGTGCCTGCACTAAATTCCTGACGAATAACCTCACCGCCGGGAGTGGATACGGTGAGAATGAGGCGGCCGTACTCAACTTGCGGCTGCCATCTAACCTCGGCCGGGTCCGCTGCAACGGTAGCAACGGACTCAATTTTGTTCACGGATTGAGCCATGGCGGTAGCAGCGAGACATATCGCAAGCACTACCGGAAAGGCGAAAATTCGAGCGGTCTTCTTGATTTTCATCTGGGGTCCTCCTTTAAGGGTCCTTCGTTAACGGAAGCCAATAACAGGTTGAGAGGTTATGACCGAAATCGGCAAAATCGAGCCACGCTTCACGCTCTTAGCGATTCTGACACTGCCAGGAATCGCGTCGGAAAGCAGCCGGATCATTTCAAAGCCGCCATCCGTTGTCAAGGTGATTATTCACGCTTTATCAAACGAGATACAAACCACATTATTTCGCTCGCAGTTCTTCCCTGTACCTTGCACGAACAACTATTGATAGGCTGCACTTTGAAAGGAGCTTCAAGTGACAACGCGCGCGGGCGATGATATAAACAACTGATACAGGTGATCCGTGAAAACGCTTACACTCGTTGTTTTGCTTGCTGCTTTGGTCGCTTTCCGTCATCTATCGGGAGCGGCCAGCGCGGATGCCACGGCAAGTATAACTTTCACCAGGGATGTAGCGTCGATACTCTATAAGAATTGCGCCGAATGCCACAGGCCAAACGACATCGCTCCATTCTCGGTCCTTACATACAAAGACGCTCGACCCTGGGCGCGTTCAATCCGTGAAAAAGTCATCACCCGCGAGATGCCTCCGTGGTATGCAGATCCGCGTTATGGCCATTTCAAGAACGATGCCCGGCTAAGCAAAAAGGATATTGATACGATAGTTGCCTGGGCAGACCAGGGCGCAAAAGAAGGGGACCCGAAAGACCTGCCTCCGGTGCCCAGCTACATCGAAGGCTGGAGGATAGGAACGCCTGATCAAGTGCTCTCCATGACCGAGGAGTACACTATCAAACCCAACGATCCGGATACCTATGTCTATTTTGTCGTGCCGACAGAATTCAAAGAGGACAGGTGGATTCAAGCTGCCGAGATTCGTCCCAGCAACAAGAAGGTGGTGCATCACGTGATCGCTCACATTCTGACGCCCCCCGCGATCGCCGGATCAAGGAGAAAGAGCGTCGAAGCTGATCGACAGGCCAAGAACGAGCAGCAGATCTTTTACAAAGACGGCGGACTGGCTCGCGTCAGGATGGACGCGCCCGTGATTGACGACGGCGCTGATGCTCCCAATGGCGGGGCGGCTTTCAACCGTCGAGCAGGCGAGGAAGGGAGCGACCTGTTCAGCATTCTGCTGACCTCTTATGCTCCAGGGAAAGGCCCCGACATATTTGCTCCGGGCATGGCAAAGAGAATTCCAGCCGGCTCAAAGATTGTCCTTCAAATCCATTATTCGAGATTTCGTGGGGCGCATGATAAACCCGAGCGGGACCGCACGAGCGTAGGTCTCATCTTTGCCAAAGAGCCTCCGGTAAACAGAGTTGTAACGCTTACCATACCAAATCATTTCTTCAAGATTCCGGCAGGCGCCGACGATCACGAAGTGACTGCCGCCTATACCTTTGATACCGATGTACGAGTTGTTGACTACATGCCGCACATGCACCTGCGGGGCAAGCAGATGAAGTACGAGGTCATCTATCCCGGCGGGAAGAGGGAAACATTACTGTGGGTTCCGAAGTTCAACTTTAACTGGCAGACAGTCTACGTTCTGAGAGATCCGATCATGATTCCAAAAGGCGCAAGGATGATCATAACTGCGCATTTCGATAATTCGTCGAAGAACAAGTACAATCCAGATCCGAGCAAACCGGTCCGCTGGGGTGATCCTACCTACGACGAGATGATGATTGGATGGATGGACTACGTAGTTCCGAACACAGCCAACGCTACACCTAAACCGGTCAAGTGATTTTGTTCCGCTCGCGCCTCTGGAGGAGAAGTTCGTTGAATGTTTGGAACGTTGAGAGAGGTCGGTTTGGATCTTGCAATCCCAAACGCGGGCTTGGTCCTTCGAGTTTGAAAGGCGCAGGAATTGTGGCCTCGAGGGAGCTTGTCTTCAAAGCTCTACCGGCTACTATAGCCGCATTCTGTTTCATACTCGGCGCAACGGGCAACAACGCCTCGACGAAACCGAAAAAAGTAATGTTCCCCGGGAATGCAGGCCCGGCAGCTCAAAAGAAGTCACTAGTTGAGAAGAGTGACTCTCATCGGCCTTCCCCAATTTTCACCGAAGTCGCAGACCAGGTGGGCCTCGACTTCAAACACTACAACGGCATGACGGGACAATACTATTTGCCCGAGATTATGGGATCAGGCGCGGCGCTGCTGGACTATGACAACGATGGTGATCTCGACGTCTTCATCATTCAGGGATCGGTAATAGATCCAAAGAACAAACCGGGCGAAACCCTCATTCCCTGGCGAGGCGTTGGTCCACCGCGAGCGAGACTATTTCGAAACGATCTGGTCATCGCTGGAGACGGAAGCAGAACGCTGAAGTTCACCGATGTGACCGAAAAGAGCGGCATAGTGGCGACTGGATACGGAATGGGAGTCGCCGTCGGCGATATCAACAACGACGGCTGGCCGGACCTTTATGTTTGCAATCTTGGATCGAATCAGATGTTCCTCAACAACAGGGACGGCACTTTCAGCGACGTGACGCAGAAGACACATACCGACGATGCTCGATGGAGCACGAGCGCAGCATTCTTCGACTACGATAGAGACGGCTGGCTCGACCTGATAGTCATAAATTACGTCGATTTTTCGATTGACAACAGCCCGACTTGTTATGCCAACACCAGCGCAAGAGACTACTGCGGCCCGCGTGCCTTTCGCCCGGTCGGAAACCGGTTGTTTCACAACAAGGGAGACGGAACCTTCGAGGATGTGACCGTAGCCTCGGGCATCAACAAAGAGTTTGGTCGCGGACTCGGCGTCATCACCGTCGACTTCAACGGAGATGGTTGGATTGATTTTTATGTCGCGAACGATGGTGATCCGAATCAACTTTGGATCAATCAGCACGACGGCACATTCAAAAACGAAGCGCTGCTGGCCGGAGCCGCGGTCAATCGTGACGGCCAGGCCGAGGCCGGCATGGGCGTCGATGCAGGTGACTTCGATGGTAACGGCACAGAAGACATCTTCGTGACTCACCTGATGGAAGAAACCAACACCCTCTACGCGAACCTTGGCAACGGCTTCTTTGAAGATCGCACTCGTGAGGCGGGCCTCGCGCGCCAGTCGGCTCGGTTCACTGGATTTGGGACTCTGTGGTTCGACTATGATAATGACGGGTGGCTGGACTTGCTAATCACCAACGGAGCTGTGCGGATGTTGGAAGATCTCGCGCATAAAAACTCTGATCCGCTCGCGCAACCGAATCAACTCTTTCGAAATAACGGCAAGGGAGGCTTTGTCGATATGTCAGCGGAAGGCGGCGAAGCCTTCAATAGAATTGCCGTCGGGCGCGGCGCGGCTTTCGGCGACATAGACAATGACGGCGACACCGACGTTCTCATCTCAAACAACAACGGGCGTGCAAGCCTCTTCTTGAATCAAGTCGGCAATAAAAATCACTGGATCGGTCTGCGACTCGTTGGAGAAAAGTTAAACCGAGACATGCTCGGAGCGCGAGTGGAGATCAGGATTACGAAAGACAAAACTCTGTGGCGGCGCGCTCGGACCGACGGCGGATATTGTTCCGCACAGGATCCTCGAGTACTCGCGGGCCTCGGCAACTCCAGTCGCGTCGAAGTTGTCCGAATTTATTGGCCCTCCGGAAAGATCGAAGAATGGAAGGATCCTCCGATAGATCGGTATATAACGCTTAAGGAAGGCGCTTCGCCCGGCATCAAGTAATACTTCGAGGACTCGGATCGTAATGACTGCCAGACGCTTCTGCCAACTTGCTCTATGTTTAGCTTTGATCGGCGGGTTGGCCGTGCGAGCTGAACGGCATGCTCTCGCACGTCCACAGCGCAGCCCTCGGTCGCAACCAAACCTCTGCGCTCCTCAGCGGCCTCTGCGGTTAGAAATCTTACCGCAGAGGTCACAGAGGTTCGCAGAGAAACTTGTCAGAAAAACGAGAGGTTGTGACTTTGCTATGCAGAGCGCCGGCGTCCTGCAGCCTACGCGGGCAGGACTGGCGCCAGTACATCAACCCGATCTGGCAGAATTGGAGCCAGATGTCCGCGACCACTTGAGTTCGTTTCAGAACTCGTTGGCCACCCAGACGAAAGATCCGGCAACCACTGATTTCAAACTTAGTGAAGCCTACGGTATGTTAGGGCAGCTCTATCACGCCTACTCTCTCACCTCCCCTGCGAGGGAGTGTTATCTGAACGCTCATCAATTATCGCCTCGCGATTTTCGTTGGACATATCTTCTTGCGAACGTCTTGCGGCTGGAGGACCGCACCGACGAAGCAATTGCTTATTACAAGGCAGCTCGAATGTTGAGACGCGGCTATCTTGCTGCTCCGGTCAACCTGGGCAATCTCTACTTGCAACAGAATCGCCTTGAAGATGCCCGCGCCAGTTTCAAGGAGGCGCTGACTATCAACGAGCGTTGCACTGCCGCCCGATATGGTCTTGGACAGGTAGCCTTGTCGCTAAGGAACTATAATGAAGCCGTCGAGTACCTCGAACAGGCGTTGGACGATGCCCCCGAGGCCAACCGCATTCATTACGCATTGGCAATGGCTTATCGAGGACTGGGAAATATTCAAAAGGCCCAGTCTCACTTGCAGCGACAAGGACCGGTTGGCGTTCGAGTCGCTGACCCGCTCGTCGACGCCCTGCAGGAGCTCGTCCGTGGAGAGCGGATTCATTTGGTACGGGGTCGAATGGCATTCGATGCGCTGAGGTTCTCGGAAGCCGCCGATGAGTTTCGCAAAGCCGCGGCCGCTAATCGAACCAGCATCCCTGCTCTCGTTAATCTTGGATCGACGTTGACTCAGCTTGGCGACTTCAAAGGCGCGATCGAGCAGTATCAGGAAGCTATCCGCATCAGTCCGACGAACGCAGCCGCGCATTTCAATCTTGCAGTGCTTCTGTCAAAACAGAATCAGCACGACCGAGCGATGCTTCACTTGAAATCTGTTCTCGGCCTGAATCCAAAGGACGACGACGCCCGTTTTTTGTTAGCCAAGGAGTTAATCAAGACCGGTCGTTCTGAAGAAGCGCTCGCCGAGTTCTCTCGAGTGGTCGAGTCGAATCCCGATAATGAAGATGCATTGCTCGAACAAGTGAAACTTCTTTTCGCCGGGAAGCAATACAAGAACGCGATAGAAAAATTGGATAAGAGCTATGTGCTGTTTCCTCAAAAGGGGCGCACCGCAGCACTACTTGCTTATCTGCTCGCTACGAGTCCGCAGTACGATCAGCGAGACGGCAAGAGGGCATTGGCGCTTGCGAAGCTGGTCTACGAATCAACCGGCTCGGTGAATCACGGGGCGATTGTCGCGATGGCGCTTGCCGAGCTTGGCCGTTGCAGCGAAGCCGCTGAGTGGCAGCGACAGATGATCGCGGTTGCTGAGCGTAACCACGACTTGAATATGGTCGGCAAGCTGAGGGCGGACCTGAAGCGTTACGAAAGTCAAGAATGTCGTCCGCCGGGAAACACAGAGATATCGACTTCACCACCGCAGTGAGGTGAGATATGACTCGCCTCCTCCTTCACTAATCACACCTGGCAGCTACTCTCCGTTCCTTGCTGATCAACTCATCGATATGCTATAAGGCTTGCTTTGCCGTGACCGTGAATTGCTATCTGTATGGCGCGGTCCGCGACGTGGCCTCGGTTTAGAAGGCTCACAACACAAACTCAAGGAACTTCGACCGCTGAAGCACAATCCTTTAAGACGGAGAAGCCTGATACACGTATGAAAGCTGGCACGACTCTGGGAAATATACCTACAACTATGAAGACAATTCCTCACGCCACCTTAATCAATCGCTCTTTGTTGACTGTCCTGTCACTGATCGCAGTCGTCACCGGCGCTGCTTCAAGCGCGCTTGGACAAAGTCACCCAGGACATCAGCCGGGAGGCGAGGCGAATCTGAGATTACCCGATCTGTCACAGGTCAAGTTTCAAGGCATTGACGGACACACATTGCTCCTTTTCGGATTGATCATCTGCGTGCTCGGCTTGGCGTTTGGCCTTGCGATCTACACTCATTTGAGAAATCTTCCGGTGCACGCCGCCATGCGCGAAGTCTCGGAATTGATCTACGAGACTTGCAAAACTTATCTGATCACCCAAGGTAAGTTCATTTTGATCCTAGAAGCATTCATCGCCGTCATCATCGCGTTGTATTTTGGCTTACTGTTAAAGTTTGAGGCGGTCCGAGTTCTTATCATTTTACTGTTCAGTCTTGTTGGAATCGCCGGAAGCTACGGTGTCGCGTGGTTCGGAATTCGAGTCAATACGTTCGCCAACTCGAGGACTGCGTTTGCAAGCCTCGAGAGCAAGCCTTATCCGATTTACACCATTCCGCTAAAGGCCGGTATGAGCATCGGCATGATGTTGATCAGCGTCGAGCTGTTCATAATGTTGTGTATATTGTTGTTCATTCCGGGAGACTACGCCGGCCCCTGCTTCATCGGCTTTGCGATCGGCGAGTCGCTGGGCGCCGCCGCGCTGCGAATCGCCGGCGGCATCTTTACCAAGATCGCCGACATTGGGTCCGATCTGATGAAGATCGTCTTCAAGATCAAGGAAGACGATGCTCGAAATCCCGGAGTTATCGCCGACTGCACCGGGGACAACGCCGGCGACTCCGTCGGGCCCACCGCGGATGGGTTTGAGACTTACGGCGTGACCGGCGTCGCGCTCATCACGTTTATTCTTCTCGCGGTCGGCAATCAGACCATCCAGGTTCAACTGCTGGTCTGGATATTCGTGATGCGCATAATGATGATAATCGCCAGCGCCGCGTCATACTTTTTCAACGAAGCCTTCACGAAGTCTCGCTACAAGAACGCAAGCGAAATGAACTTTGAAGTCCCGCTCACCTCGCTGGTGTGGGTTACTTCTGTTGTCTCGATCATTCTTACGTACCTCGTCTCGTATCTGATCATTCCGACGCTCGGAGGAAACACGACGCTGTGGTGGAAGCTCGCGACGATCATTTCATGCGGTACGCTCGCCGGCGCGGTCATCCCTGAACTGGTCAAGGTTTTCACTTCAACCAATTCAGCTCACGTTAAGGCAGTCGTCACGTCGTCGCGCGAAGGAGGTGCGTCGCTCAATATTTTGTCCGGACTTGTAGCCGGCAACTTTTCAGCTTACTGGCTTGGCATAAGCATAGTCGGCCTGATGTCCGTCGCTTTTTACTTCAGCACGCTGGGACTTGGCGCTTCAGTGCCGGGCGCCGGCGCCGCGCTCATGCTTGCCCCCGCCGTGTTCGCGTTCGGGCTTGTCGCGTTCGGGTTCCTGGGCATGGGTCCGGTTACGATTGCAGTCGACTCTTACGGTCCAGTCACCGACAACGCACAATCGGTTTATGAACTGTCCCTCATAGAGCACTTGCCAAATGTTGTTGAAGAAGTAAAACGAGACTTCAACATCGACGTCAACTTCGAGCGAGCCAAACTCTTGCTCGAGGAAAACGATGGAGCGGGCAATACATTCAAGGCCACAGCGAAGCCGGTGCTGATCGGCACTGCCGTCGTCGGCGCAACCACGATGATCTTCTCGATCATCATGGCGCTTACAAACGGACTCACCGCCAATACGGAAAGCCTGTCGCTGCTGCACGCGCCGTTCTTTTTGGGCTTGATTACTGGAGGCGCGGTGATCTACTGGTTCACCGGCGCTTCGATTCAAGCCGTGACCACCGGCGCTTATCGCGCGGTGCAGTTCATCAAGGCAAACATTCAGCTCGAGGGGGTCGAGAAGGCTTCCGTGGCCGACAGTAAGAAGGTTGTCGAAATCTGCACGAAGTACGCGCAGAAGGGAATGTTCAACATCTTTCTGACTGTGTTCTTCTCGACACTCGCGTTCGCCTTCGTAGAACCGTTCTTCTTCATCGGCTATTTGATTTCAATCGCCGTGTTCGGTTTGTACCAGGCGATTTTTATGGCAAACGCCGGCGCTTCGTGGGACAACGCGAAAAAGATCGTTGAAGTCGAGTTGAAGCAGAAAGGCACCGCGCTTCACGACGCGACCGTTGTGGGAGACACGGTAGGCGATCCGTTCAAGGACACTTCTTCGGTAGCATTGAATCCTGTGATCAAGTTCACCACTTTGTTCGGATTGCTAGCGGTCGAGCTGGCCGTCAAGCTGACCAACGATTCACGCGAAACGCAACCGTGGATTGCCCCGCTGCTGGCTGCGGCGTTTTTCATTGCTTCGATGTTTTTTGTGTGGCGCTCATTCTACGGTATGCGCATTGGGAGTGAGTGATGACGTGATGCGTAGAACGTGGTGCGTAGAACGTGGTGCGTGAAACGTGATGTGTAGAACGTAGTGCGTGAAACGTGATGCGTGAAACGTGATGTGTAGAACGTGGTACAGACGAGAATCAATGCGTTCAGTTTCACGCATCACGTTTCACGCATCACGCATCACGTTTCACTCTCACGCATCACGTTTCACTCTCACGCATCACGTTTCACGCATCACGTTTCACGCATCACGATTCACGCGCCGTGTTCCAGTTGCAGTGATCCGAGTCAAAGCTTCATAATTGTTGAAACTCATTTAAGGGAGCACTAATGGCAGAACGCGATAAAGTAATCAAAAGCGGTCAGCTAACCATACCGCGAATTTTATTTCTTGCGCTGATCGGAGGTCTCATCGTAGCGATGGTCTCGCTTGGTGGCAAAGCATTGATCATCGGCTACTGGACGCTGACGCTGGCGATTTGCGGGTTGCTTTATCTGATATCGATTGACTACCGGGTCAAGATGGACAAAGTGGACCTCACCGGTCACACGGCGCAAGCGGGCGCCGTTGCCGAGTCCATTGGAGAAGGCGCAACGAGCAAGCCAATCACCAGCCAGCCGCGCCCCAAGAAAAAAACTTCTCGCCCGGTAAAGCGACGAAGATAGATTTTTTGCAAGAACCTGATTTGAGCCTGGCTTCTACTTTGTTACGCCACCGCTCAAGAACTTCATCAATGCGGCGTTGAAGTCCGCTGACTTCTCGAGTTGAGGAACGTGGCCGCACTTGTCGATGATCAACATCTGCGAGCCCGCGATCTCCTTGTTGAAGCGCTCGCCAATCGCCAGCGGCGTCAGGCCGTCTTCCCTGCCCCAAACAATCAGCGTCGGTTGCTTCACTGCAGCAAGCTTCTTGTCGAGAACGTCCTCGCCGTGCGCTATCGAATCGATGAATCGCTGAATCGTGTAGCCGTCGCCCGCGGCCATCTTCCGCGCGAACAAAGCATCAACTGCCGCCTCGCTCGCAAACATCTGCTTGTTGTAGAAGATCAACTCCATCACCTGTTTCACCGCATCGTGAGTCGAAGGATTCAACGCATTGAGCACTCGCGGATCGAGGTCTCCAGTGAGTGCGAATCCTGCTGCATCAACAAGAACCAGCCGATCGACTTTCTCCGGATGCGCAAGCGCGTAAGCCGCTACGGTCCAGCCTCCGAGCGAATTGCCAACAAGCGATGCTTTCGTGATACCGAGCTGTTTGTACAAGCCATCGAGAAAGTCAACCAGCGTCGCGACTCGATAATTGATCAGCGGCTTTTCCGATTTACCGAAGCCAATCTGGTCCGGCACAATCACTCGATACTTTTGCGACAGGGGTCCGATGTTTTGCGCCCAGTTCGATGCATCGCCGCCCAATCCGTGCAGCAAGATCACTGCCGGCCCGCTTCCAGCTTCGAGGTAGTGAATCTTGACGCCGTAAACAGTCGCCCATTTGTCGGCGACAGCAGCGTCCTGCGCGACTGCCCGTTCTCTGCCGACCGCGCCGAGTTTTAAGTCACCGGATGTCGAGCTCGTTTGCGCGATCGCCGCAACCGACAACATGAGAAGGAGAATCATCGCGAGCACCGACATTCGCACGCGATCGAGCGTGTTACAACCTGATGGGGTTTGCATTCTTATCACCTCGCTAAATTTCAACTAGGCCCAGACTTTTTCGAGCGGCTTGCCGGCCTTGCACAACGAACAGTCTTTCGGCTCGTCGAAACGGGTATCGACTTCGAGCAGTGCATAGTAAGGTACTCCCTTGGCGTCGAAGTGCGCGTCTTTGAAGTGCACGAGCGACCCGATCGCTACAACTTCGGCCCCCGCTTTTCGAATCAAGTCGACCATGTAAGTGATCACTTTTCCCGACCGAACGACGTCGTCGACCAGTATGCACTTTAGGCCTTGGGCATCCAGATACTGGCGAAAATAATAACGACCGTCTTCTTTTTCCGCCCAAAAAATCTGATCGGCATTCAAAGCTTCACGCACGCCGAACGCTACCGGGATTCCGCCTGCGGCAGGAGCTACGATTGCACAGTTCGGTAGGGCCGATAACACCTCGGGCTCGCGGCGAAGCAATCGCGACAAAGCTACCGTCAACACGCGCGCGTTGCCGTGATAGCGCATCGCAAGCGGCATTTGAAAGTAGTGCGTCGAATGCTGACCGGTCGGAAATTCGAAGTGACCTTCGCGCAGAGCGCCGGTCTCGATTAATAACTCCCTGACCTGAGCGGCCGACGGTATCAGTTGGACTTTCGGAACTAGCATTTGTCCTCCAGTATTTGGCGGGTCAGATTATAGAAAGGCCCAAGGCAAAGCGCAAAGTGTCATTCGTCATTCGTCACTTGTCACTGGTCAGCAGGTACCGTAATGTGAGCATCTGCTACTTGCAATTGGTCGCTTTGCGTTCGTCGGTCTGGATTATCAATGAAAAATGACAAATGATCTATGCCTTCTGTTTACGATCTAAAACCGAAATTTCAAAACTTGCTCAGGCCGATAATGCGCGGATTCGCGCGAGCGGGGCTCACGCCGAACGTTGTCACGATCGCGGCGATCGCGGGATCGATATTGGTCGGCGCGGCGGTCTCATTTGCCAACACCCGGCCGGTGCTTCTGCTATTGCTGCCGGTTTGGCTATTCCTTCGGATGGCTTTGAACGCAATAGACGGTATGATGGCGCGCGAGCTCAATATGTCCACTGACGCCGGAGCGGTTCTCAATGAGCTCGGCGATGCGGTTTCGGATCTGGGTTTGTATCTGCCGCTGGCGCTCGTCAATCAGCAGGCGCACTGGCCGGTGATCGCATTTTCGATCGGCGCGGTGCTAACGGAATTTAGCGGCGTGCTGGGCCGTGCGCTTGGCGCGAGCCGGCACTACGAAGGGCCGATGGGAAAAAGTGATCGCGCATTCGTGGTTGGTGCGCTTGGACTGATTACGTTCTTTATTCCTGCGGCACTGACCACGTGGCGCTGGATTTTTTCCATCGCGGCGTTGCTCACCGCGCTCACTTGTTTGAACAGGATAAGGCACGCCTTAAACGAACTGCGCACGCGACAATCTTAATAGCCTGCGAGATGAGCTGTTATGTGGGTATCGCTAAAGAGTCTTTCTCCCATAATTCGCATGCAAATCTCACCGCTCAACAAAGTTAACATCGCGATCTTGCTCACATTACTTTATCTTTCTACGTTGACCGCCGATTACTACTGGGATGGGATTACGTTCGCTTTACAGATTGAAAAAGTCGCCAAAATGGAACGAGGCGCCTCACTGCTCTTCCATCAAAATCACTTACTCTACAACGTCATAGGTTTTGTAGCCTATGACCTATTGCGTGCCTTAAGCATACCGGTTCGGGCGCTCTTCATATTGCAAACTTCAAACGCCTTTGTAGGGGCGGCTGCTATCGGCGTGTTCTTTCGCTTGGCTGTAACCGTGAGCCGCTGCCGTTATGCGGCCGTGATTTCATCAGCAGCGTTTGCCTCTGCAGCAGTGTGGTGGAAACTGGCTACGGATGCAAACGCCTATGTAATGAGCATTCTATTGCTGCTGGTTTGCGCGAGCACGCTTTTGAGCGCCAAGCCTCGCTGGTTTCTGGCAGCGGCGGCGTTTGCCGGCGGGATGCTCATTCATCAACTGGCATCGCCGTTTTATCTTGCGGCACTCGTCGCGGTCTTCACGAATCCGAGCGTTGAGAAGAAGTGGAAGTTTGTGGCGAAGTTCAGTGCGCTGGCCTGGGGCGCGACGATAGCTGCTTACTTTCTCTGCGCTGCTCTCCTGCACGATATCAAAGCACCGCTCGCCGTTGTGAAATGGGCCGTGTCGAACCCGAGCGGCGTATCAACTTCAGGGAATCCGCTGCATGGGCTGGCGCTGCTGCCGCGGGGCAATCTGGATATGATTGTCGGCCACAGCTTTGGACTATACCGAAGCCAGGGCGGTTGGCTCGAGAAGGTTCTTGCATTAGCCACGCTTGGCTCAGCAATTCTGTGTCTAGTCATGTTCCTACGGAGAGCGCGATTTGCGGATTTTCTAAGGAGCTTATTTACTATTGCGCCTTCGGCGCGCGAGAGGTGGTCGGCATGTGTACCTATGCTCATCACCTGGATCGCCACATACCTCGTCTTCTTGCTATTCTGGGAACCCTGGCAGGTGCTCTACCGCGCGTTTTATCTGCCGCCGCTGGCTCTCATGCTTGCGCTAGTCTTGAGTAATTATCACAACTCAACGCGCGCTTTGCCTACAGGCGCGGCGGCAGGCGCGGTTGTCACACTAGCGCTTTTCAATTTGACATTCTTCGTCCTTCCGCACACGCACGCGGCTGCGAACCCGCTGGTCGCCGCAGCGCGGAGTGCCCATCATCTATGGGATGGCAAGACAGTGGTCTATTTCGCGGATCGAAACGAGGCGGACACGGCCTTTGAATACTTTAATGATCAGACTGAATGGCGAAGGTTCAGTGCGGTAGTCCAGATCAACATTGATGACGAGATTCAGCGGGCGTCCAGTCAGGGCGGACAGGTCTGGTTAAACAAAGGCGCAGCTGAATTGGTTGACCAGGGGTGGCTATCGAAGCGCGCTCGCGGTAGGGAGATCACCCTTGAGACAGCCAACCCGCCAGCGCACTATGTTGAGCTACTCCCGTATTAGATCAGTTGAGTATCTTTCTATTTTAGTCGCTTCGTACAACTCGACTCACGAACCCTGGTTAATGTTGCGGCGCCAATCGCCATCGGCCGTAAGCTACGAATAGACAAAGAAGACCGGTCACCAGCGGGAGGAGCGCAGCTAACAAGCTAATTTTAATCGAGAGCGTTACGGCTCCGATCATAATTATCACAAGTCCGGCGGCCGCAAGAGGTGTGAGCCCTGGCTTGATGCGCAGAAGCCCGGGCAGAATCAATCCAAGAGCGCCGAGCACTTCGCAGACGCCGATGAAGCGAAGAAGCACTCCGGGAAGGGGCATCTGTTTAGTCATCTCTTCGACTGGCATGATCAATTTGGTCACGCCCGTGAACAGAAACAAAAGCGCAAGAAGCACCTGAATGATCCACAAAGTTTTTGTAGCGACGGCTCTGTTCACTGATCGAACCAATACGGGGCAAGCTCACCTGCGCCGGTTGAGCGCGCGTCCCATTCAATAACGGGTCAGGCGCGAGACCTGACCCGTTTGGAGTCTTTACGCTTTCTCTTCTAACGACTCGCGAGGTCGGTGATTATTATCTCCACGCGTCGATTCATTTGTCGACCCTCAGGAGTGTCGTTGGTGGCAACCGGCCGCAGCTTACCGAAGCCATGAACCGCTACGATGCGGTCGGAAGTCAGGCCCTCCTTAAGCAAGTAACTGCTCACCGATTGAGCGCGGTCTTCCGAGAGCTTCTGATTGTAATCCTGCGAGCCTACTGAATCGGTGTGTCCTTCGATTTCGATATGATAGACACCCGGATAAGCCAGCAGGATTCCGGCGAGCTTGCTGAGCCGCTCGCGTGCACCCGGCTTGAGTGAGGCCTGATTGAAATCGAACAGCACATCGGAAAGATTAACGATCAAGCCGCGAGCTTCGCGTCGAGTTTCGAGAATCGCCGAAATTGAAGTGAAGAGTCTCTGCTGAAGCTCGTCCTTGTCCTGTTTCGCACGGTCGGCTTCGAGGCGAGCGCGCTCTGCTTCGGCGCGCGCAAGGTCCTCATTGGCTTTCGCTTTTTCAGCTTCGGTTTGAGCCTGATCGACGCGACGATGAGCTTCGGCCAGCTCACGTTCTGCGCGCTGTACGGCTTCCTGTGATGCTGCTGCTTCGGCGCGCGCGCGATCGGCATCCGCTTTCGCCCGATCAGCATCGGAGACGGCGGCGGCGATCGTAGTACTGGCGACGTGGCGTTCTTCTTCAAGCCGAGCCGCGATCATTCTCTCGACTGCAAGCTCACGCGCCCGTTCGCCAAGCCGCATTACGTCGTGAGCGAGCCCGCTCAATTTGATCTCATCCTTTCGTCGCTCGGGCCACGTCTGTTCGAGAGCCGCGAGCTTGACCTCAGCCTCTCTCAATTCTGCTTCAGCATATCTGTGAGCTCCCGCTCGTCGAGCGATTTGGACTGAACGCCGGGCACCCAGTATCAACAACGGTGTCGTATAGTCGGCACTTAGCGCCGGTGATTCCTGAGTCGCAACCACATAAAGCGTCCCTGGGTCGCCGCTGTATTCGATTCGGCTCGCCTGAATCACGCCTTCCGTCCCTCTTCGCAGTGTGTTCTCGGCTACAATCACAGGGCTCGGGAGCTTGACGGCGGAGTGCGGTTCGGCGGTGATGATCAGCCCGAAGGTTTGAAATGAAGTGGTGACGTCGACGTCAAATTCATTCTTGATGGGCAGCTCTGCGAGGTTGTCGGCCTGGCCCTCGGGAGCAATAGCCCAAAGAATGTAAGTCGTGTAGTACGCGCCAAGCGCTTGCGGATTGCCGAGATTCTCCATTTTCAGTTTGACGCGAGTGCGGCCTTCTTTTCGCTTGATCTCCGCTTTTCCCACAGCCTGCGGATTGAGCGCAGTGCCGGTGATGTTCACCGATGTCTCATCGTTATCCTTGTATCTGACGGCGAGCGTGTGACGTTTCTCGACGATTACTTGAGAGCTCGTCACTTGTCTGACCTCGACCGTTTGCGCCGCCGTGTTAATGGCGAACACAGCCAAGAGCGCCCCGAGCAAGAGCAATATTCGTGTTTTCATCGATTCCCTCCCTCTGTTCGAAGAACTTACACAATCGGAGATAAGCCTTCGCGAAACGCTACACTCGACTGTATTCTCGAGTCCGATTCGCGCGATTTAGCAGCATTGACAATGCGTCCCGACTATCATTGGCAATGGTCGTTCCGAAGGATGAGGCTGCGCTCGAGCTGAGGGCTCGACTCAAAGCAGTTTGCGCGAGGCATTCTGACAGTTGACCCGCTCTCGCTCAGCCCATATTCTCTTGACTCCACTTCATCATCTGAAAGTTGGAGACAACAAACAGTGAAACATCAACTAGTGATCGCCATCGTTTTATTTCTGACGTTATCGCTCTTGTCCGGCGCGCAGCAGAAGGCGCAGTCCGACTCGTCGCAACGAGAGCATCAAATCGCAGAAGCCGCCGAAGCGCTTCGAGCGAAACTCATCGAGCAGCGTCGCGACTTTCACATGCATCCCGAGCTCTCTAATCGCGAAGAGCGAACCTCGCGAATAGTAGCTGAGCGGTTGCGGGCGCTCGGATTGGATGATGTAAAGACTGGCGTCGGCAAGTACGGTGTTGTCGCGTTACTCAAGGGATCAAAGCCCGGACCGGTTGTCGCAGTGCGAGCCGATATGGACGCGTTGCCGATTCAGGAGACGAACGATGTCCCTTACAAGTCGCTGGCGCCAGGCGTGAAACACGCTTGCGGTCACGACGTGCACACGACGGTCGAGCTTGGCGTGGCCGAAGTCTTGACCAAGATGCGCGATCAGATCTCCGGCTCGATCAAATTCATTTTCCAACCCGCCGAAGAAGGCGCGCCACAAGGCGAAGAAGGCGGCGCGAGCCTGATGATCAAGGAAGGCGCGCTCGAGAATCCACGGCCTTCGGCGATCTTCGGGCTTCACACGATGCCCAGCATTGAAGCCGGACAGATCGCGTATCATTCGGGGCCTGCGATGGCTTCATCGGATCGCTTCACGATAACGATTCGCGGCAAGGGATCTCACGGAGCGCAACCGCAGCTTGGAGTCGATGCGGTGACGATCGCCGCCGAAGCGGTAACCGCTATTCAAACGATTCGCAGTCGCCGAATCGATCCGCTCGAGCCGTTGGTTATCACGATCGGCACCATTAAGGGAGGCGAGCGATACAATATCGTTGCCGGTGAAGTGAAAATGGAAGGCACTATGCGCACTTTCAACGAAGAAGTACGTAGCCGCGTGCAGGAGATGATGCGTCAGAGTCTGGCCGGAGTGACTTCGGCTCACGGAGCTAGTTTCGATTTGGTGTTTGACAGCCCGAACCCTGTCACTTACAACGATCCGCGATTGGTCGAAGAGACGTTGCCGACTATTCGACGGCTCGTCGGCGATGCAAACTTGATCGCGCCAAAACCTTTCATGCCATCCGAAGACTTCTCCTACTATCAAAAAGTTATTCCCGGCTTTTTTTATTATCTCGGAGTGGGTAACAAAGCAAAAGGAATCACCGCCGCCTGGCACACGGCGCAGTTCGACGTTGATGAAGAGAGCATCAATGTCGGCGTGAGAGTGATGACAAACGTGTTGCTCGACTATCTGGATCGACACGCAGCAGCAAGATGATCGGCAAAATGCCGCGTTTGTCGCAGTCGCTATCGCCCACTCGCGAGAAATGGTATCGGAAACTCTTTCAGCTTTTTCCAAAGAATCACCACGCTGCCATCGGTGTCCTTTCGCACAATTCGAAAAGCAACCAGGACATCCGATTCGCGATAGCTGATGCTGCGAAGAACGTACGAGTGACCCACTGTCGCGGGCAGGTATCCGGTGTAGAAGTGGTTCCCAATGGCGAAACCCTGCCCGATCTTACGGTACTGCTCGCGCGCTGAGGCCTCCGCGGTGGGGGCTGCAAATTCGGCCAGGTATTGAACACCTTCCGAGTCAAGCCCCACTCCTTCAAGCGCAACGTCACCAAGTGAGCACAGGAAACCAAAGTCGGCCCCGGAAAAGCCGGTGTGAAGCTTACCCTGCTCGAATCCTATTTGCGGATTGTCGTCATAGCTATTGCTCAGCTTCGCGAATGAGTAGTACGCCCCGCCTTCACGGACCGTGAACTTATCGCGATATCTTTCTCGAGGCATAAGCCGCGCAAGACCGGTGTTGGGCTGGCGCAGAAAGTCCGCAAACGCGACGCGGTCGCCAGCGGAAGGCGCTAGAAATTCTGCTTCCTTCTGGTTCAACTGCTCGCGCAGTGCTCCGATTTCTTTTTCGAGCGCGGCTCGGTCCTGGGCGGGCGCGTTGATAGAAATTAGCAGGACCAGAGTGAAAGCCTGAATCACGAGAATGGTTAGCCGGTTAATCATAAAGGAACTCCTCCTGAGGATCTTGACTTCAACTGAACACGCCAACGCGGAACAAATGTTCCAGAGTCTCCTGTGTTTGTACAGCCGGTTGTGACCAACGCCCGCGCGGGCTGCGGTCGAGAAGGCGCCTCTGTTATTATCACTCGCGCATTTGTTAAGTTCAGGACTGACGATGAGCGACAATAACAATAAGGTTCTGGTTACCGGGGCGAGCGGTTTCGTAGGTAGTCATCTCGTCGATCGACTTCTCGAACGCGGGAAATCGGTTCGTTGCCTGGTGAGACAATCGAGCAAGTTAAAATACCTGGATCATAAAGACGTTGAACTTGCCTATGGCGCTTTGAATGATTCGACCGATTGGGAAGAGGCGCTATCGGAAATCGACACGATCTACCACGTCGCTGGAGCAACTTTCGCGCGACGCGCCAGAGATTACTTCACCACGAATCATCAGGGGACGGAGAGGATTCTTGCTGAAGCGCTCAAGCGACGCGACGGCATAAAGCGGTTCGTGTACATCAGCTCGCTTGCGGCAGTTGGTCCGGGCCGCGACGGGCAACCCGTCAATGAGGATGCGGCTCCCGCTCCAATTACCCCCTACGGTCGCAGCAAGCTCGCCGCCGAAGAAGCCGTGCGAGCTGTGTCTGATTTGCTGCCGGTCACAATCGTTCGTCCGCCGGCGGTTTACGGCCCGCGCGACTACGGCATATTTGAATTCTTCAAAGCGGTGAAGGGCGGAATGTTCCCGATGATCGGGCGCCGCGACAAGCGAGTCAGCCTCGTGCACGTTCGAGATTTGTGTGAAGGAATCATTCTCGCCGGCGAGAGCGAAGCAGCCCTCGGGCGAACTTATTTCATTTCAAGTGAAGACGATTATTCAATGCGGGCAGTCGCTGATCTGATGGCGGCTTTGATGCATAAGCGCGCTCGAGAAATTGCGATTCCAAAATCACTCGCGTACGGCGTTGCAGTTGCAGCCGAGGCCGCGGCCGCTGTCTTACGCAGGCCGCCGGTTATCAATAGAGACAAAGTCAACGACCTCTCTCAAACGTGCTGGTCTTGTTCGATTGAGCGAGCGAAAAATGAACTCGGTTATAAACCGAGCGTCGACCTTGAAGACGGGTTTCGCGAGACAATCGAGTGGTATAAGCGCGAGGGCTGGCTGTGACGGAAGAGCAGCGACGGGGAGACGGGGCGAAGCTCAGTTGAAACTCACTCCTGCCGACAAGGTTGTTGTTGCTTACGTCGCGGCCATCGCGCTGCTGATTCTGATCTTCAGTTACAGGATAGAATCCTGGGGATGGCTCTGCGCAGGACACGCAGTCCTCATAATGCTCATAGTCCTGGTTGCGAGGTGGGATCGCCCCGTCTCCCCCGCTTCCCCGCGCTCCCTGTCCTCTTCTTCTCGCCCCGTCACCGCGTCGCCCCGTCGCCCCTTCGCTTCTCTGATCCACGGCTGGTATCCGGTCGTCTTAATCGGCCTCACCTACAAGGAGCTCACTTATTTTATCCCTCGCATTCATCCGCACGACTTCGATTCGGCTCTCGCGTCGATTGACTATCGCGTGCTTGGAGTAAATCCGACCGTATGGCTCGAGCGATTCACATGGCCGCCACTAACCGAAGTACTCCAGCTTACATATTCGACTTATTATTTTTTGCCCATCATCCTCGGAGTTGTCCTCTGGAGGACTCATGAGCTTGAGAGGTTTCACTTCTGGGTATTCATCGTTGTTTTAGGATTTTATCTTTCTTATCTCGGCTATCTCGCAGTCCCCGCGATCGGTCCGCGATTTCTGCCGGCGATAGTTGCCGATCAAACGAAGCCGTTGACCGGAGTTCTGCTATTCACTTCGGTACGCGAAGCACTCGACCGCGCAGAAGGCATCACCCGCGATTGCTTTCCAAGCGGTCATACTGAGCTGACTCTCTTGGTCCTTTACTACGCCTTCCGGCTTCATCGAAAGACCTTTCGTTGGTTGTTGCCATTCGGGATCGGAATCATCGTTTCAACGGTCTACTTGCGATACCACTACGTCGTCGATGTAGTCGCAGGCGCGCTACTCGCGGTTGCGATCGTGGCAATCGCGACGCCTCTTTACAATCTGCTCGCGAATCACGACGCTGGGATAGATTAATCGTCATCGAGCCTTGCGGTGCAATACGTGGTTGACTGCGCTATAATCGGGCTAAGTCGCGTCTGGGCATCAACGGCGTCTTATTATGACTCAAGCACAAGATACTGTAACCACACGAAGGGAAGCCACAATCGACGACCTCTATCACGTTCCAGAGAACGGCAAGGCCGAGATAGTAAACGGAAAACTGGTGCTTATGAGCCCGACTGGAGACCTTCCCGGAAGTGCTGCCCTCGAGATTGTCGTAAGCCTGCGAAGCTACGCACGAAAGAAGAAGAAGGGTCGCGCGTACGGTGACAATGTTGGCTTCGTCGTCAGCCTTCCCAATCGCAAATCCTTCAGTCCGGACGCCGCGTTCTATGTTGGAGCGCGGACCGGCGGCAAGTTTCTTCAAGGCGCACCAGTCTTCGCCGTGGAAGTCCGAAGTGAAGGTGACTACGGACCGCGAGCCGAGAGAAAGATGGCCGAGAAGCGCGCAGACTACTTCGCTGCAGGAACGCTCGCCGTTTGGGATGCAGACGTGCTGATAGAAGAAGTCGTGAGATGCTACACGGCCGACGACCCTGAGACTCCGAAAGTATTTCATCGAGGTGAAATCGCCGATGCCGGCGCGGCATTGCCCGGTTGGTCAATGCCGGTTGATGATTTGTTTGCGTGACGCGATCTACGCATCGCGGATCTATAAGCCACTTTTCCGGGGGAGCTTCGCTGAAAGGCGGGCTGAGAGTCCCAATCGGGAGACCCCTTGAACCTGATACGGGTAATGCCGTCGAAGGGAGATAGTCATGACGACTCATAAGAATTCAGAACCCCACACCGAAAGCAAATTCAGCTTTCCCAACTCAACGAGGATTTACGTCGAAGGCAGTTCAGATATTCGCGTTCCGATGCGCGAAGTTCATCTGAACGTCACTCGCGGCCTGAATGGTTCGACCGAAGAGAATGCACCGGTTCGGCTTTACGACAGCAGCGGACCCTGGGGTGATCCCGACGCTCATTGCAGCGTTCACGACGGATTACCGGCGTTGAGGCGCGAGTGGATAACCTCAAGCGGCGACGTCGAAGAATACGAAGGCCGCGACGTTGTTCCGCAAGACGATGGCTATTTGACGGAAGGCGCTCGTGAGTACGCGTTGGTGAAAGACAAAAGCCGGTTCGAACCGTTTCCCGGCGCTCGCCGCCGCCCGCTTCGAGCAAAGCCCGGCCTCGCGGTGACGCAGATGCATTACGCTAAGCGCGGCATCGTCACGCCCGAAATGGAATTCATCGCGATCCGCGAGAACATGGGACGCGCTCGTGCTTCTGAATCAGCTAAGAACGGTGATCGAAGTTCTCTGAACTTTCAACATCGAGGCGAATCGTTTGGCGCGAAGTTGCCTTCTCATATCACCGCGGAGTTTGTCAGAGACGAAGTAGCTCGCGGGCGTGCGATCATTCCGGCGAACATCAATCATCCGGAGAGCGAGCCTATGATCATAGGTCGCAACTTCCTGGTGAAGATCAACGCCAACATTGGTAATTCGGCGGTCGCTTCTTCGATCGAAGAAGAAGTCGAGAAGATGCGCTGGTCGATCAAATGGGGTTCGGACACGGTGATGGATCTGTCGACCGGCCGCAACATCCACACGACTCGCGAGTGGATCATTCGCAATTCGCCCGTGCCGATCGGGACGGTTCCGATTTATCAAGCGCTCGAAAAAGTGAACGGCAAAGCCGAAGAGCTGACCTGGGAGATCTACCGCGACACGCTGATTGAACAAGCCGAACAGGGCGTCGATTACTTCACGATCCACGCGGGCGTGCTGTTGCGTTACATACCGATGACCGCAAGACGGACGACGGGAATAGTCTCGCGAGGCGGGTCAATCATGGCCAAGTGGTGTCTTGCGCATCACGAAGAGAGCTTTCTGTACACGCGATTTCGCGACATCTGCGAAATCATGCGCGCGTACGATGTTTCATTCAGTCTCGGCGACGGCTTGCGCCCGGGTTCGATCGCTGACGCGAACGACGAAGCTCAGTTCGCGGAGCTCGATACGCTTGGTGAGCTGACGAAGATCGCGTGGGACATGGATTGCCAGGTGATGATCGAGGGGCCAGGTCACGTCCCGATGCACCTGATCAAAGAGAATGTCGATCGCCAGCTCGAAGTCTGCAACGAAGCTCCGTTCTACACTCTTGGCCCGTTAGTGACTGATGTTGCGCCTGGCTACGATCACATAACCTCGGCGATCGGCGCGGCAATGATCGGTTGGTTTGGAACGGCGATGCTCTGCTACGTCACGCCGAAGGAGCACCTGGGTCTGCCCGATCGGCAGGATGTAAAGGATGGTGTGATAGCTTACAAGATTGCTGCTCACGCGGCGGATCTTGCCAAAGGTCATCCGGGAGCTCAGTACTGGGACAATGCTTTATCGAAAGCGCGTTTCGAGTTTCGCTGGGAAGATCAATTCAATCTCGC
>Ga0070711_100000020_pt1 | contig 127708 bp, 87 predicted proteins | sample LARL53metaG_FD_65452 | JGI IMG/M metagenome (GOLD analysis project Ga0070711, IMG submission 65452) | Corn, switchgrass and miscanthus rhizosphere microbial communities from Kellogg Biological Station, Michigan, USA - LAR L5-3 metaG | ecosystem: Host-associated > Plants > Roots > Rhizosphere ... | reverse complement strand
CGAATAATTTCGCGAGAGCGTTCATCATCGGTCTGGTTGTCGAAGCCGTGAACTCCTCGAGGGTGATTGGCTACGATGATCGAGGCGTTCTTTGAAATCGCTTCGCGTATGAAACGATCGATCGAATAATTCATCGTCGGAACTTCATCCAGGCCAGCTCGAGCTACAAAAATCGGCGGAATCCTGCTCGCGTCATCGTTGAGATAAGCAATCGGTGAAAACTTCTTTACCATCTCCGGCGTCTCGTTGGCGCGATGCGGCTCAGATTGTTGAATGTCGAGGAAAGCATAGAAGGCGACGAGGCAGCGAACGTAGTTAGTTTTGTCACTCATCCCGAGGCTCAACATCGGACCACCTGCGGAGTAGGCCGCCAAACACAACCGGTCTCGATCGATGTTCAATGTTTCGGCATTCGCGCGAATGTAGTTGATCGCTGCGTTGACATCGCTGGCCGCTTCCGCGAGCAGCGGTTTCGGATAACCGAGCCTGTGAGTGAATGTGACTCCGATCATCCGTGACGCTGCGATTAGTCGTCCCCACGACTTGTATACGCCCCAATCTTTCGGCTTGAAAGCCGAACCGGCGCCTCCGTGAATGAACAGGACGGCCGGACGGCGCTCACTCTTCGCAAGCCCGCGCGGAGTGTAGACATCCATCAGCAAGTTCGGATCACTGGCATCGGTGTATTTCAAATCCGTTTTGACGAGCACCTCATCCATACCCGGAACCCGGTAAACGACAGGCATCATCACCAACTCACGCATACTTCTGCGAGGAGGTTGGGTCTGTGAAGGCTTGGTCTGTTTCGATTCCTGGAGCGCTAATGCACTGTGAAGGTTTGCGAGAAGAATGAGGCAAACCAAAATAGCTAAGCGATTCATGATTGAGCTTTCGCGAGCGAAAAGCATCGAGCAACGCGCATGCTTAAGAGCAGCATGCTATACCTCGTTTGTTGCAGACTTCCGTCGCTACGGCGCGCAGGAATACAACACTGCAGTGACTTGAACATCATCGATGAACCAGCCCTTGTAGCCGTCCAGCACTCCGGTAGAGTTGTCGAACCCTGCTAGGAATCGAAAACTCACACGCTTTCCTGCGAAACTGCTCAAGTCAACAAGTACCTGGCTAAACACTCCAGGCGTCCCGCGAGCGGTCCACGCGAGTCGATTGCCGAGCGGGTTATTCGAAGCGCTCGTCACCTTGCCGTCGTAGCCCCCGACTAAAATGAACGTGCCGGCATCTTGCCAATCCGATCCGTCGGCCGATATCTCAAGCACTCCGCCGTCGTAACCGGGCTCAAAATTGAAAATGTGGAAGAAGGAGAGCCGCGCCTGTCCGGCGTTAGCGGGAATGACTACTCCCTTTTTTGTGAATAGCTGAGAGAGCAGGCTGTCGTTTTTTGTTTTGCCGGGATCTTCGGTGTGAAAAGACATCGTTCCGCTCTTTGCCGTTCCGCTGATCGGTCCGAAGCCACCTTTGGATTTCCATTTCACCGTGCTGTTATCAACGTCATCAAACAACAACGTCTGGGCAGGAGCGCCCGGCGTAGCAGGCCGGCCGACTTGAATCCGAACGGGAAGCGTGAAGCGGCCGGCGTTCGTATCGACTTGCAATTGGAGACTTGCAACTGAGCCGCAGCGCTGATCCGAAGGAACCTGGATCTGGAACGGCGTTGCGTTGCTGATCGCTCGACCAGGTCCGATCGCCGAGAAAGTTGAGGAGCCCTGGTTTGAAGAGAGAAAAAGGGTCGCTGCTTGAACGCTGGCCGACGCTGCTTGCGATTTGTTAGTCAGACTCAAAGTGATCTTCGCGATCTCGCCCGGAATCAGAGACGCGTCGATGCTTCCGTTTGAATGCTGAACCGTCGCGCCGGCGGAAACATCGCCTACCGTATCGATAGCTAATATCGGCACCGCTGTCTCGTTAGCATTTGTAACAACCAATGCAAAGTCCTGATCCAGGAGGCTGTCATTTCCGGGCACTCCATCGCCGGCGATCACGGTTGGCCGAACGCGAATCAAGATTGGCCCGGTAGTTCCAGCCGGGAGTCGCACGCCTTGAACGTTGTTGAGAAAATCAGTCTGTCCGCCGGCCTTGGAATACTGACCCTGGAAGTTGTTCCCGCTGTAGACCACTCCACCAACGACGATTTCAAGGTTGAGTTGATTGACGTAAGGCGCATTAGTGACCGCGCTGCCCGGAGCATCGCTCCAAACAAGCATCGCGCGAAACTCTTTCGTCGCGTCAGCCACGACTGCGGTTGTCTCGAACGGCGCACCACCGCTCTGTGTGAAAGTGCGATCCGGTGATTCGTCGTAGAGAATGCGGCTGGAAGGCTCAAACATTCGGCCGATGTCCAGCAAGCCCCAGCCTTGATGCGCGCCCGGCAAGCTATCGCCGCCAAACGCGCCATTCAAATAGCTGGTCGAGTTCAAGAGAAGAGCTTTGACAAGAGCAGGGCTCGGGTCGCTGCCATTCCGAGCACGTAGCCACTGATATGCGAGAGCGGCAGCGCCGCTGACTACCGGTGTCGAGTGACTGGTACCTGACGACCAGGTGTAAAGCGTTTGCCCCGGCGGGAAGTAGCGATCGCACACTCCCAGATTCGCTGCAGGCGTGTTCGCGAAAATCTTGTCCTGACTAGCCGCGCCTTCCATGTGAGATCCGGGCGCCACGAGGTCGGGCTTCGCTCGTCCATCCTGCACCGGACCGAAACCGGAAAAGTAAACTACGTCTTGCGCGTTGTCGGCGTCTCGAACCGTGACTCCGCAGCCGTCGGTTTGAATGCCGCGAACATTTTCGCTTAATCCAACCGCAATGACATTCTTTGCCGTGCCGGGAACGGATACGGATGGCGCATTGGTATCGCCGTCGTTTCCGGCTGCGAACACGATTGTCATGCTTTGATTGCCGGGTGTGGTTGGGTCGGCATCGCGCACCAGGCCGTCGAACTCACGCGTGTCGTCGCTGTAAAGGTTGCAGAAACCGTCGCCGCAACTGCTCCCCCAACTGTTATTCGAGACTCGCGCTCCTGAACGATATGCGGCCGAAATGAAATCGGTGTAGGAAAAAACGGCCGAGCTGGCAGAGTCGGGAAAGAGCTTAGAAGCGCCGACTCGCGCGAACGGAGCGATGCCCAGCCCATAATCAAAGCCCTGCGAATCGACATAAGCGCTGCCCGCTTTGTTATTGAAACCACCGATTATCGACGCGTTGATCGTGCCATGACCCAAAGCGTCGTGAGTGGGAAGAATCGTAGGATCGCTCGAATGAAAATCGTTGGTGAAGTCGTGCAAGTAAGCGACGCGCGAGGCTCCCGATGAGTCAAGAAAATCAGGATGAACTCGCGATGCATCTGCCGAGCCTACATCGAACCCCGTGTCTCCGACGTCCACCGAGAAGTCAAAATTCGAGTTGAATCCAAGCGCATTCAAAAAGTTGAGATATCCCGGCGCCGTTGGTTGACTTACTTGAATACTGTTGACGGTGCCGAACGACAGCGCGCCCGCAACGATTTGATCGGCACGCTCATCCATCAATTTCATTGCGGACCAGCGTTCGATGCTCAAGACATCCGGGGCTTTCGCAATTTCTTTTAGGTTGAAAGATTCGGTGAGTATCTTGATGCGAAGCGTGCCTAACACGCCCGATTCGGGCAAAAGAACCTTGTCCGACTTCGATTTGATGAACTCGATTGTGTTGTTTGCAGTTGCACTGTCCAGAATCTGGATTGATACCGAAACCTGCTCCGGTGAATCCAGCTTGATGCGAGGGTCCAGCTTGTAAGCTGGATGATACGGCCCATCCCATTGAACTGCGCTCGAGCTTTCTTGAGTAAGCGCGTGAAGCCGACGGCGCTGCGATGCAGTCGTCCACATCAGATATGTATCATTTGGAATATAACCTACTATAGTTGCGCCGGTGGCCGTTAAAGTCTCGACTGAGTCGGGCGTCGGAGGCCCAAACAGTTGAACCAGGTGAAGCGCTTTTGAATTGTCGCTCGGCAGGCGAAGCTCTGGACTAATCTCGGGCTCCTGTCCGGTAGTGTCGAGCTGACCTCGCTTTAACATCACCAGATTCAAATCATCCCTAAGCCGCGCGCGTCCGAGCGTGTTCGAATCGAGGGAATCAAGCTCTGCGTCCCCGATTTCAGCAACCGAGTACTGACCGAGCTTTCTCAATTTACGCATTGCGCGCGACGAGAGAAGCTTCTGTTCAAGCTGCGGATCGTCCGCCGGAAGCACAAGCTTGTGATTCGCGCCGGGGCTTCGGTAGGAGAGCGGGATCGCGCCTTGCTGGGAAAATCTTTTTTCTGTGCGGTCTGCTGAGTCTCGAATAAGTTGACTGCTATCCGAACGAGCGGACAGGCCGCCCACGAATGAGAGAACAACAACGAGCGAGGCAACAACTGGAGTCCTGAGGGTGAAACTTTGCATCGACAACTTCTCCTTACAAACGGACGCGCTTCATAGATCGGAGAGCGATCTGACCGGGGCCGGCTCGCAATGTTACTCGGGGCACTACGGACGACGTAATTATCAGGATGCCACCAAAAGCAGTAACTTCTAAACAGTGTTGTGTTCGACGCGAAGATAAAACTCTATCGCAATTGCCGGTTATGTCAAGATGAGCAGAAGAACGGTGGTGGTGCTCTACTAGTGTGCTGGTGCGAAAGGAGGACTCCGCGGTTTTGTTGATCAGTGGTGAAATCAACCGCAAAGGACGCCGAAGACGCAGAGGTGCGACGCGAATCTGAGCGCGCAACGCCCAACACACTGCCACTTAGACCTAGAACTGTCCACTCGAGTACTCGCGATATCGTTCCTCTATCCTCCAGAGCTCAGCCTCTCATTGAGGGACATCTTGCACTTCACGACGACTTTGGAATTGGTGTTCGAACTATTCAGCGCATCATCAAGCGCGTAGCTAACAAAGCAAACATCAGTCGGCCAGTGACTCCTCACGTATTACGGCACACATTCTCTGTCACCGCAGTGCTGAAAGGAGTTTCACTTCCATCACTCCAGCGACTGCGCGGCCACGACCGCCTTACAACGACCGAAATATACCTCAACCTCTCTCCTGAGGAAGCGATCAAGGAGTTTCAAAGTAAATGGTGACGAGTCTCTCAACGCCTCGCTTCACCAAGGATGAGAGTTCCGTCCTTTGAATGAGCAACAGAGGATCAAACCTCTTTGTGAGTTTCCAAATCTGAAGAAAAGTCAAGCGTGACTCCTCCTGATTGGAGATTCACTGCTAATCCTATTTCACAAAACGATGCCGAACCAAGTATTCGAAAATGGGATCGTTTTCGGACTTAGGCAATTTTGACTTCGATTCGTTCAAGACAAATCTCTTCTCTGTCACATTCCACTCAAAAAGAAGATCAAGCTTGTGCGATTTTCGCCGCCGGCTTTCATTAGGATCGCTGCCATCGCTCAATACTGTATAGTGAACATCTATAGCAAAGACGGTCTGCTCATTCAGGGTTGACACCTCTGACTTGAATTCGTAGTCTTCAGGGTCTCCCTGCGCGCTATGTCCCGAAACAGGATATGAGAGCACGTCTCTCGGTCCATTGTCAGAGAGCTCGCACCACCGCTCGCCATATTGTAGGAAGCCAGTTCCTCTACCCCATAGCTCCCTTATGACCAGCCATCGCTCGGACTCATATTCCTCTATTCGGTGCTGTGGCGGTTGGTATTGATTATTTGACGATGCGGTGATACCCACATATTTCCATTCCTGCTCCTTCTTGAATGCGAGATACCGACAATCAGCCTCACCCCTGTAGCAGAGGCGCAGAATTACGTAATCAGACTTACCGTCACTGACAGAGACATCGATGATTTCAGCATTACAATCACCTGGACAGTCATAGCCTCGACATCCGCATCTGCCGGGTGTTCCCGGTTCCACAGGTATGCCGAATCGGGTCCAAATCTTGTTTAGGTCCGCATCGTCCTTGTGTTGGTTGATGTATTGCTCAATGTCGTAAGGGGACTCAAAGCGTGCCGACGATTGGCTTATTGCATGCGACTGCGACTCGTCGCTTGCTTTCTGCTGAGTGCGAGAGGTTCTTTCCGCTAACCATTCAACAGTGCAGAGGAGTACTACCACCATTGTCAGCACTGAAATCAAAGCTGTTTTCTTCATAGCTTACCGCTCGAACAGAGAGTCGTTCGCAACACCGCTATTTTTGATCCGTCCAAGATCAGCTCCTACAGCCAAGCGGCTTTGTCGAAAAGACGTTATGGTTGATGTGTACATCGTCCTCCGGGTGCGAGGTTGTCACATGACCCTCAGAGCACATGTATAAGTAGGGCTGGCGAGCAGCTGGGTTGCTCGCCAACCACGCTACAGCTGCTCCCGCAGTCTGCAATCGACTACAGTTTCGCTGCCCCTCGTTCATTTCGACGCCGCTATCGCGAATAGCCTGTCCTTCGGAGAACCCTGCAAACTGATTTGGGGCTTGGACGACAGCCGTTAGAGATGAATTCGCGCCCCATTCATACTGACCGGCTCTACGTCCATGGCGGATAATGGGCGCCGTGCCCTTTGCTATGGCTGTTGATCGATTGAATATTATCGATGCAATGGCCTCGGCCTCGGCCCGCGAATCCGCGTTGATTCCTTTCCACATTTCCCCAAAAACGGTTATTGCGGCGTCATCGAGTTCCCCCGGGCTATAAATACCGACCGCGTGTAGGAAACCACCACATTCTGGCAGGGCTGACCTATACTTACGGGTATGCTGGGACCCGGGTTAGGTGCAATGGGATCACTGTTGGGGCCGAACAAAATCCCACTTGAGTTAAAGAACCAATTCGCTTCCCATGGCAATCCCCAGCCCGAGGCTGAGCCTGGAAGAAAAGAGTCTAAACCAGATGGATCAGTAAACCGAATTGGATCATTCGTAACATAAGCGTATCGATCGAAGCTCTGAGGGTTGCTGAGAGAACCTGCCTTTTGATCAACGCGCATGAATCTCCCTGCGACCTGGGAGTATTGCCTGTTCACCGCATAGTCCGTACCGCCCTCGGCGTCTCCCTCGTAACTCGTGAAATGATGCTTATCCTGAGAGCCGCTTACTCCGAAGTCCTCTCCAAACGGCAAGTGTCCTTGACGGCCTAACACATTCCCGCTCGTGTCCAGCATAAGCCTCACACTTAACCGGTCGTTCAGGAAGTATTGTGTGACGCCGCTTGCGAACTTCCCAATCATCCGGCTGCCTGAATAAACATACTCTGCGGTTACGGCTCCGCTGCTTCCATCGTACTCGGCGATCACCTGCGAGCCTTGCCAGATGTAGTGCGTCGTGACTCCGCCAGACAGCTTTTTGTAGCGACGATTCGATCCCTTCAAACGGACGGAGCGATAACGTAACTTAACAAAGCCGACATTCGGGGTCAGACTGCCGGCTCTGGTTTCATCCCCTCAAGCTGCTGCCTACAAACGTTAGTTTGAAATCTCCAAACGCTAACTACGGCCCGGCAACATCCAGCCTCTATAGACTGTAATCTGAAGTGCGCCGATCATACGACCGCTTTGTAGGCATGTCAACAAAAAAGTGATCCACCAGGAAACTGATCCGGATTAAGGACGTTTGAAAACTGTGAGTGCGACCGGCATTCTTAAAAAGCCTGGGATCAAGGCGCTGTTGATATCGACCTCACGCGAGCGGCTTCTTCCGTCGGAAGGAGAACACCGGAGATATCTGACCGGTTCTCGGCAATCGGACGTCGATTTTCACCCACGTGCGGTCCGGAACTCGCTTGGAAACTTTCTTGTCGACGCTTGCGATATGTTTGTACGTTGTATTACCGGTAAAGTACTTGTCGTCAAATTGGAGTTTTCTCAACGGTGTGCCGTCAACCCAAATCTCTGTCTCGCCGATTCGGAAGTTTCTTCCGGCGAGCTCCAAAACTGGCTTGTCCCCCTCGGTGAAGGTCGCACTGTTGATTATGGGCATAGGCCAAATCTCGAAGCTCGACTTTGAAGTGGCGACCGCAGAATTTCCCGCGCCATCAAACACAGTGACGCGCACTTTAGCTTTTCCCGTACCTAAGTCAACAGCGACCTGCCAATCAAAGCTCTGCGAATTCCCATCGGCTGGCGCTGTCAGCGAGGCAATTTGCTGATACGTGTTGCCATTATCAAGCGACAGTTCAATCACTCGGCTAATCACTCCGACGTTGTCCGATTCATTCCATTTGATCGAGCTCGTTGTGCCCCCTCCGACTGGGTCTGTCCCGTTGTGAGAAAGGAGAGTGACCGTAGGCGGTGTAGTATCGGGTGGTCCGTTTACAATTTGAAAAGGCGACGCGTTTGTAGCCGTTGCCGGAAGGTTAACACCGTCTGACACGCTCACTCGAATTCGCCCACCTGAGGTTGGCAACCCGGGAACTCTCCAGTCGAAGGTCCGCGCTTTCCCGTCGAGCTCGGCGATGGGACTGAAAGAAACGTTGTCGGATGAGAATTCTACTTTCTGGCTCTGAATACCTTTATCGTCTGAAGCGGTCCATTGAACTCGCACAGTGGTCCCGACGATGAAGCTTTCACCGCCCACCGGCGCGGTTAAGGTTACAGTCGGAGGAAGATCAACGGGTCCGCTTCCTCCACTCGTCGGAGACTGAGCGTTGTAAACGACGAGCGCGAAATCCTGGTCGGTCAAGTCGCTGTTCCCGGGCACTCCGTCACCGGTGATGTTTGCGGCCAGGACACGAATGGTGAAGTCGCCCGATGAACCTTGCGGCGCCCAAACGCCTTCGAGATTGTCGAGGTGATCTGCTGTTCCGCCCTCGACTGAAACAGCGCCTGAGAAGTGATTGCCGAGATATGTTTTTCCGCCGATGTCGACCTGCAGATCGAGATCGTTCACAACCGGACTGGCTACCAGATTGCCCGGGGCATCAGTCCATGCCAATGTCACGCGAAAGGGCTTCGATGGATCGGACACTTTTCCGTGCAAGGTGATGACCTGACCGGTGCTTGAGAGCACCTGATCCTGATCGATCAACATTCTGGGCACGCCGTCGAGCGAGCGCGCTAAACTCATCAGACCCCAGCCCTGATTGTTGCTGGGCAGAGTGTCGCCTGTCAGTGCTCCGGTCATGTAAGAAGCTGAATTCGAGAGATAGGCTTTGATCATTGCCGGGCTTGGAGCATGTCCGGTCGACTGCTCGAAGAATTGACGTATGATTGCCGCCCCTCCGGCTACTGCCGGGCATGAATGACTGGTTCCCGAAGACCAGGTGTAATAACTCTGACCAGCCGGATAGTCGGGTCCGCAAACCCCGCTGCCGGTATATCCGCTTGCTTGCGACCGCGCTCCTGTTACGTGAGTTCCAGGAGCGACGATGTCAGGTTTGACGCGGCCGTCGGTCGACGGTCCTCCCGATGAGAACGATATCAACGAGTTCATATCGTCGGCGCCACTCGAGTCTATCTTGCACCCGTCCATTCCCGGTCTCAGATTCTCGCTTGCGCCAACCGTGATGACGTTCTTCGCATTACCCGGAGAGCTCAAATGGCCACCGGGCCCGCTGTTACCCGCGGAGAAGACAATCGTCATCTCTTGATTTGCAGACACTGACGCCTGCGAGTCTCTGACGAGCGAATCGTATGTCTGGCAGTCCGCTGTGTAGGAATTGTCATTCGAACCCCAGCTGTTGCTCGATATCCGCGCGCCGTCGCGATACATCATATCAACCATCTTCGCGAGCGATGGATTGGTGAAATCAGGCGCGAAGACCTGTGTCACTCCAAGAGTAATATAAGGGTGAACACCAAGGCCGTATCTAAAGCCGTCCGAATCAGCGTGTGGAAATGCAGACGCAACGTTGTAGCCGCCGACAATCGAGGCGTTGACTGTCCCGTGGCCGGCTGTGTCCAATGGCGTCGCGTCGATATCGTTCGCTCCGACATATCGAGCATAAGCGACTCGCGCTGCGCCTGCTGCGTTCAAAAAATCAGTGTGCAAAATCTGCGGGTCAAGCAATCCGCGATCGATTCCAGTGTCGGCTACGTCGACGATGAAGTCAGGCGTCGAAGAAATTCCCTTCGATTGAAGCCACGTCAAATATGTAGCGGCGGGAACCTGAGTATCCGTGAGCATGCCGCCGAGAATCAGATCCTGCTTTTCATCATGAAGAACCGGCCTGGTCCACGGCTCGATCCAGACTACGTTCGTCATTCTCGCGATATCGGGCAACATTTGAGGTTTAACCCGGATGCGGATGTTTGTGTACTGCAAAACACTCTTTGGTTCATCCACGATCAATGCCGAAGAGCGAGCTATCAAATCCTGAATATCCTGACTCGTCTCATCGGTGGATAATAGCTGAACGGTGGCGTCGATTTGTTGTTCCGAGCCGAGTGAAATCTCCGGCGCGACCTTGTAGCCAGGCTTGAATGCACCGATCCATTGCACGACGCTTCTCTCGTCCGATTTCATGAGGTCTAAACCGGAGCGGCCTTCGATGTTTGTGCGAACCAGGTAAGCGTTGTTCGGAATGTAGCACACAATTTCCGCGACCGAGCTTAGCTGTTTGACCCATTGCTTTTTGATTGGACCGATGAACTGAACGAGCCAGAGCTGCTGGCCAGCGGGGTCGGAGTCGCCGAGAACGCTGGCCGTGGCCGGCTCGCCTTCAGTTGTGTCGAACGCGCCGGTGCGAAGCAGCAACGCGTTCATATCATCACGCACGCCGGATCCCGAGACCGATTCGATTGCAACTTGCTCGGCCGCGTTATCGGGAGCCTGCATCAAAGCGAAGGCGCCATAGTCTTCGAGAACAGAACCGCCGGCAGCAAGAATTGAATCTCGCAACGCGGGTTCGGTCGCCTGGACGATCACCTTATGAGTTGATGAATGACTTCGATATGACGCGTCAAAAACGGGCTTCGGTGAGAGCCGGCTCGACGAATCTGAGCGCGCGGACAAGTGCCCGACCGAAAAGGTAAGAGTTACGAATATCAGGATCGAAGTTGTGCGAAGAATATGACGAATCATCTGCGTGCGCTCCGAAACGGCGCGAATCAGGCTTAAGTTGGGTGCGAAGTTTTGCGGTCGGGCGCGGGAGAGATGAAAGGCGCGTCCCCTGCAAGTTGAAGCCTTCTTTACGCGTTGCGAACTGAAGCTCGAAGGGGCAAAGATCCAGAAAGTGTTCGAGGGGCAGGGATGCGTGAAGGGTCTTTTTCGCCAGCTCGATAGTAAGTGAGGCAATTGCAGAGGTCAATAGTTTTTGCCGCGATACCCGTTCAACGACTGCCGTGAAGCGAACTTGATTGCGTGACCGTAATCAGACGAAATCACAGGCTTTGAAACTACTGTCATCGATGCTAATTTGAATCGTTCCTGCTTACAGTTCGCTTGCTTCGTCAATGTAACAAATGTCAGAGTCGAGCTTGCTACAAAAGATATTCATTTCCGCAACCAGCCCGGTCGAGCAGCGTCTCTTTGTTGAGTACGGAGCCATCTTTGCGACACGGGCAACGCCTCCCACGCAAATCATTTTTATGGACAGCTCGCAGGTAGATGTTTTTCAATCCTTGCTGACCGTGAGTCGAGCTGTCTTCGGTGAGTACGAGATCGAGCTTCAGGCGAAGGCAATGTCTGCGCTGATCAATGCGCGCGATGAGATAGCCGCATTCGCCGGCAGCTTGAGTGCGCGCGCGGCGGACGCGGGCAGCCGCTCTTACGAAGAGACCGTGCGACTTTGGAAACGCAACGTCGAGAAGGGAATCGAGCACTGGCACAAACTGGGACGTCTCACGTCGGCACAGGCGACGACAATACGTGAATTGAGCCCCGCACAACAGGTTGCTGAGGTCCTAAAGCTAGAGGGCGAAGCTAAGATTTTTTTCGGGACTTTTTTTGACAAATCCATTCTCTATTCCGTGGCGGCGCCGGGCGCTTCACAGCATCTTTCAAAGCTTGCCTTCGATGTAGCTGAATACGAAAGCGAAGAAGTAAAGACTGTGCTTGGTCAACACGGTTGGTATCGCACAGTTCCCAACGACCTTCCTCACTTCACCTATTTAGGTCTCAGAGAGGGAGAGATGCTGGAGTGTGGGCTCAAACGCATCGAACGGATTTATAGTGCACAGGTGTATGATTTCTGGATTCCTGATCTCGCTTCACTAAAAAGAGAGCGTTAGATGAAGGCAGCGATCAAATGTTCATTCCTGTCTCATCCCTGTGATACGAATGTGAGTTGTAGGCTTTGGACTCCCCACCTTATAGTGAACTCGATCATCCGGGATTTATTAAGGTTTCTTGAACAATTTCAACAAGCGGAATGAGAAATCCAAGTAATCAGAGTGCTGAAAATGATATGGCACAGCGGTTGTTAGGCTTACCGTCGAGTTCGGATATTAAATCTCGAACACTCACAAGCGTCCACAGCTCGCACGCTCGCTAATTGAAATAATTTTAAAAAGAGGCGTGGCGCAGCCAGAGACGGTTGATGGTAAAAGAGGGAGTTTTCCGACTCCCTCTTTTTCACTATGGGATCGGTTTTGCAGAAGACTTGGCCCGTAGGCTCAACCGGACAAACGATCTAAACATCCCTCGTCCAGTGACTTAAAGATTCAAGCTCCCCGGCATTTCTAACGAATTACGTTTGGAGTGGTTATTGCTGAGCAGGTGTTGAAATGAGACGGACCGCTTCCAAAATGAAGGCGCGGAGAATTCTGGTTGTAGAAGACAACAGGGACTCGCGCGACATTCTCGCCAAGCTGCTTCGCATGTCGGGCTACGAAGTCATCTCGGCATCGAACGGAGAGAGCGGATACGCTGCGGCGCTGAACGAACTGCCCGATCTGATCATCACCGACATCAATATGCCGGTTATGGACGGCATTCAGCTCTTGAAGAAGGTGCGCAGCGATCGAGTTCTTTCGAAGACGGCGGTTTTGGTCGTGACTGCTTTCGGTGGCGACGCGGCCAGGGAAGCGATCGAAGCGGGTGCCGATGCATCGACTGCAAAGCCTTTTGATTTTGACGGCTTCATGAATACCGTCGAGACTCTGCTTTTGAGACACAGTGTTTCTGTCTGATATAACTCAGATTGTCGAGATCGGTTCCTCCTCACGAGAAGGCTCGATGGAAGGCTTAATGCCGCGTCTCTTGTCGAACATTTCATCTCGAGCCTTAGCCTTTGCCTTGCGACCTTGCAAAAGGTAGATCACGCCGCCGGGCAAGCTGGTGACTACGATAACCCCAAGCCACAATAGCGAGAGCGCTGCCGCCTGGTGCGCCTCCGCGCCGACCGACTGAAACAACAGAATGTAAGATGCTTCTCGCCAACCTGCTCCGTTGACTGACAGCGGAATCATTCCTATCAAACCTATTGCAGGAATGAAGACCATGTAATCGACCCAACCGTGTTGCGTGTGAAGCCCGATAGCGCGAGCTGCGAACATATTCACGAACGCGCAGCCAACCTGCACCGCAAGCGATATGATCAGTGTGATCGCGCCCAGCTTCCATTTGCCCCGATACGAGTTCATCGACTCGAACAAACGCTCCACCTTCTCATCTGCTTTCTTCATCTTGAACAAACGCAGAAGACGATGAAGGACGTTGTACGAAGGACGATAGAACAGTGCGAGGTTCGCGATCACAAAGGTGACTAAGATCAATGCGAACACGGGAGCGAGCAGGACGCCGTTGCCGGGCGGTATGCGAGTCCCGCCGTAGGCCGCGACGACGATGGCGAGCAGCAACAAGCCCCCCATTCCGATGTCTCGGTCTACAAACACTGAAGCAGTTGACGCACTAAGCCTGCCGGTTTCCTTGTGCAGATAGTAGATCTTGAAAAAGTCGCCGCCAATGGCGGAGGGAAGGAAGAAATTGAAGTACATTCCGACATAGTACAACCCCAGGATCCTCCAAAAACCAGTCTCGATTTCCAGAGGTTTCAGCAGCAGGTACCATCGGTAAGCGCTAATCGTTTGAACGATGAAATAAAGCAGGAGCGAAGCGATGAGGTATGCAACGCTCGCATCTCTAAGCGTCGTCCACAGGTCGCCGAGATGAACAACTCTGGTGAAGAGATAAACCAGAATACCGACGCTGAAAACAACCTTAAGCAGGGTTAGTACAAGCTTTTTCATTGCGCGCCGGTAGTACCACCTCTGTTCGATATTAATAGCATTTGGGGAAGATCACCTTTGTTAAGAATGCTCTTCAACTTTACTTGAAACGTCGGATGACTGGCAAGCACACGGGTTTCCGGCGGGAGCTGCGGCCGTATTGCTTCGTAGTCTCTGGCGTTGATAATGCAGAACACTTCTTTACTGGACGAAAAGGCGCTGACGATCTCGTTCTCCAAATAGTATTCGAAGATCGGCCTGCGCAGATAAAAGACCATGCTTGGATAGGCTGCTCGATAATAACCGACGAGCGACTCCGGACTTGCTTCTGAGCTGATGACTTCGCAAAGCGAGCGCACTGGCCGGTAGCGCTCCATATCCGGAAGAATCTTGACTACGAAGATGAAATTGCAAGCAATCAGGGCGAAGGCGGTAGTCAAGACGGCGAGCCTCGTCTTCTTTAGCGCAGCCATCACGACGGCAGACAGGCCTCCGACTATCCCGACGAAGGCCATTGCGCTCGCGCCGGCAAGCTGGTAAGGCTGCGCTCTGGGACCGAATAGATACCACGCTCCCACGGTGACGACGGCTATGATTGCTCCAAGAATCAGAGTCGTCCACCGAACTGCATTTCGTTGTGATGTAGTGGAGTCGACGCTCAAGCCAGCCAAAAAGTTTCCTACTAGAGCTGCTACAGCGGGATATACGGGAAGGATGTAGAGATCCTCTTTGCTTCGCGAGAAGGAGAAAAACAAGATGATAACTACGGCCCAGATCACAAGCAAGCTCGATAGCCTGCTCGTGAGTTGGTTGGTTTCATTGCGCGTGACCTTGTTGTGTCGCGAACGCCAGATTCGACGAATCCCCAACCACGCGAGCGGTATCAGGAATAAAGACCAGGGAAAAAAATCTCCCATCAGAACGCGAAGGAAAAAGAAAACATTTCGTCGCGGGCCCCAAAACGGTTGGGTGTACCTGGACAGGTTGTCATTGAAAATAAAGGTTCGAATGTGTGACCAACCGAATTGTGCGTAAATCGCGAGGTACCAGGGCAAAACTATTAACAAGATCACGATGATGCCAATCGGCAACATCATCTCTCTCAGGCTTCGCAATCGACGGTAGAAAAGCAAGTAGACGATCAGAACGACTGCGGGCAGTGCGATGGCTACCGGACCTTTCGTTATAACCGCAAGACCCAAACACGCATACATCAGGGTCAAAAAAAGCCGACGCCGGTTGGGGTGTTTTTCAGCAAGCACAAAGAGCAGCAGCGCGAGCGACATGAACATTGCGAGGTACACATCGATGATTATTCGCCTCGAAAACATCAAAAAGCGGGGCGACACCGCCAGCCCGATCGCCGCAAACATTCCTGCTTGTGGCGAAAATACAAACCGCCCCAGTCCGTAAGCGATGGCGAGCATGACTATCGCTCCCAGCACAATTGGCAGCCGCTCGGCAGTCTCCGAAATGCCAAAGAGCTTGTAGGAAGCGCCGACTACCCAATAGCTGAGCGGAGGTTTGTTCAGGCGCTCGTGATAATCGAACGTCGGGTTCAACCAGTCGTTTGCTTCGATCATCTCGCGAGGAGTTTCAGCGTAAAACGATTCGTTCGAATCCCATAGTGACGAAGCTCCAAGCCGGAGGAAGTAAGGTGTTAGAGCAAGTGCGAGGGCGAAGATTAATGCCCACTGAGTGCGGGTTAGCGAAGTAGTCATGGGCAGTTCAAGGTAAGTATCACAATGCCACAGTTCGCAGCAAGCGGTTCATGATCGAAGCGAGGAAGCGGAACGATAGAATGTGCGGGGAAGACTGGCGAGCTTGGGCACGCACTATTGAATGTGCAGACTCACGACCAGCGGCTCCTTATTGCGGACAATCTTGAGCGCAATCGTATTGTTGTGCTTTGAAAGAAGAGCCTGAAGTTGAGCTGCGTTTGTAAGCATGCGAGCGCGAGTGCCCACTATCACGTCACCCGTCTTGAGACCGGCTCGTTGCGCTGCGCTGCCGTTCGCAACATAAGAAATGAGAACACCACCCTTCGCTTGTAGCATCGCAGCGAGTTGAGAATTGAGATTGCGAGCGGTAAATCCGACCGGAAAACTCACGTCCGGCTGGGCAGAGTCGCCGTCAGAATTTACGACTGGGTATTCCCGCGCAGGTCTTGGCGTTGTCGTGGCAACTTCAGGACCCAACGCTCGCAACCCATCGTAGATGCGTCTGATTTCAATTTCAATCTCTCGGAGCGCTTCGGCGACGTCCCTGGTGCGAGGCTCCTTTTGAAATGCGCGATACTGAGTCTTGAGTTCATCGAGACGCCTTTCGAGCTGTTCGCGCTGCGAAAGCTGCGACTGCAGACTCTGATCGAAGGGCTCGAAGAAATAAGCGTGTTCGTCGTAAGGACACGAGCCCAGAACGGCTTTCATCTCGACCTGCTTGTGATCTCTAATTGCCCGCACCTTGATCGTTCTTCCAGCGGGAAGAGACGACAACAAAGCTTTCATCTCAGTTGTTCCGGCAATATCAAAATCGTCGATTCCTGTGATGATATCGCCAGTCATAATTCCGGCCAGAGCCGCGGCGCTGTCCGGTGTGATTTTGCGCACAATCACTCCGGCCTTTAGCTGCAATCCAAGCGGGCTAACTTCTGACTCCGGAAGCTGCGCAATGCTGTCGCCGGTAACGCCAAGCAATCCGGCAGGAACGTTGTCCTTTTGCTCGATTACTCTTCTTGCAATCGTGTCTCGAATCGAATCGATTGTATAGATGTAACCTCGACCGAAACCCGCGTATTCCGCCATCCCGACAATGTCGTTCTCGGGAGTGACAACGACACTGCTGTCACAACGAGCCAGCATGCTGTCGGAAAGCATCGCGATCGCTCCTCGCACTTTCGAGAGGACAGTGTCCGGAGAGATGTGCCCTTGCGATACGGTGATCGATGGAGCCAAATAGATTTTGTCGCTGCTCGATTTGGGGACGACATCGCTGCTCAAAATTTTCACGATCGCCCCGTTTGTGACACGCGATGGAGGGGCTACCTTCAACGCGGTCCCCTTGATCGCAGACGCCTCGAGGACCGCGAATCCCGTAGCGAAATCGACACCCACAAGCTTCGCCTCAAAGCTTGCTCCATCACTCGTGGTAATCGTGAGCTTCTGATTCTTGTCTTGAGAATTCAAACTTGAAAACCTGGTGACAACGTGACCCGCCTCATCCACAACAAGTCCGGTCGTGATGTTGTAAATGTAAGGCGGGGCACTTCCCGCAACCCCCACTCTTAGACTTTGCTGGCCGCGCATGCGATCCACCATTTTTTGGAGGTCTATCGTGCGAACCACCGATACAACGCCGGGCACCGGACCCTGGCTTGCGACGTACGGCCTCGACTGCGGCGATTGTGATAACGCCGTAGAGGCCAGGAGTAGTATCAAAACGGATGTTGCAGCTCTATTCATGAAGACACTTGTAAATGCACTCTCGATCGCGATGATTTCGTTTAGAACGACGCACCCACATTGCGTACAGTTCGATGACCGGCGCTTACGTACAGAAGCGGCTGCGCCCCGACGCTGACTGTTGGCATTTGAACGTCAATTCCTCCGTTTTGTCCTCGGACCAAAACGACTCCGCCATCATCTTCGGCAACCAGCGCGCTGCCAGTACCTCGGTTGCGATTGGCCACCGGATTCTGTCTATTCCTCAGAACACGCGGGCCCGCCGATTGACGGATTCCTGCGAGCGTTTCTGGTTGTCTAACTTGAGGCGATTCGCCGGGCTGCGCGGGGGCACTCGGCGTCACCACGTCTGGCCGATTTTTACTAATGGAGGTTCGATTAGAATCAAACAACCCGAAGTACTGCGCGGCAAAAACCATGACTATCAAACCCGCAGCCGCGGAAGCCAGCCGCAAATAGCCGGGCGCCCCGAACCACTCAAATGATGGACGAGCCTTCACCTCCGCGAGCCGCGCCCTGAGCACCGAATCGAAGTTCATCGGCGGGCTCACTCGGTCAGCTGATGACATCAGTCTTCGAAGCGCAGTCCGCTCACCCGCAAAACGTTCGCAGTCGCTGCAGCCGGCGAGATGTTGAGACACCTCGAATGGAAGCTGATCCGGTTTATCGGCTTCGTCAATTATTTGCTTGATGTGGTTACAACCTTTCATGATTTCACCTTCGTTCAAATGTATGCGCTCAACTTCTCCTTCAGCAGATTTCGCGCGCGGTTGATGCGAGACTTGACCGTTCCTTCTGAGAGCTTCAACGTTTGAGCTATCTGGTCGTAGCTAAGTCCCTCGACATCGCGAAGAACAATTGCTGCGCGGTACTTTTGAGGCAAGGACGTGATCGCCCGCGATACTGCGCGTCTTCGCTCGTTCTCAATGAGCGCTTCGTCCTGCAACACGTTGAGATCGGGTGGATCAAGCTCGACCGCTTCTCCGTCATCGTTAGTGAACGGCGAGAACAACGAAACCATCTTCCGCCGTTTCCGCCTTCGAAGCTCGCTTATTGCAAGATTTGTCGCTATTCGATAGATATAAGTCGAGAAGCTGTAGTTGGCCTGATAGCGAGAAGCACTCGTGTAGACGCGTATAAAAGTTTCTTGCGTTAGTTCCACGGCTCTGTCGTAATCGTCCAGCATCCGATATACAAAATTGGTAATCGGATTGCGATATCGGCGCACCAATTCCTGAAATGCGATTTCATCGCCGTCTCTGATAGCTGCCAGCAGCTCGTGATCGTTTGCTGCTTCTACCGACCGGCTGCCGCTCAGTTCAATCGCTTGCGCCTGGTGAGTGACTGCTGCCATTCGGCCCGTGTCTTCCTCTTAGGGGTCCTGCTACCTCTCCATATTATACCCAGGTTAATCACGTCCGAGTAAACTCAAAGTTCCGAAATGTTCACTTTATCACGCGTTCCCGTGTCGCAAAGACCCTCTTGGTTGACAACGCAGTGGCCGCCTATATAATGAATATCTTTTGCGTAGGGCGATTTTCTTTGCGACCATGACCACGGGTAGCAGTACGGGAACTCGCGAGCAGAATCACGGGATGAAGATCGTCGTTGCTCAGATAAGCGAGGATGAGGGACTCAGTTTTCATCACCTCTATCCGGAAGGTGAGCCGGACTTGTTAGGAGGCGACGGTCATGTTATTGGGCGGCCCGAGATTTCCTTGCAGGCAGCCCGCGCCGATGAAAAAGTCGAGTTGACAGGCAGCGTGACCGCCGTCGTCGGCTTTGAATGTGATCGATGCTTGAAACCACTGTCGGTCCCGGTCGAGCAATCCTTCGAGTTGCTGTACGTGCCTCCGTTGAAAGCCGGCGACGAAAAGGAATTGGGTGAAGACGATCTTTCAATAGGGTTTTATCAGGGCGAATCAATCGACGTCGATGATCTCGTGCGAGAGCAAATTGAATTAGCTTTGCCGATGGCGCGACTTTGCGGCGAAGGCTGCCGCGGCCTCTGCCCTGATTGCGGCGCGAACCTGAACGATCGAGTTTGCGGGTGCAATGAAAAGCAGCTCGATCCACGATGGGCGGCGCTTTCGGATTTCAAATCCAAACTGAACTGATAATTGGAGTCATTAATGCCAAATCCAAAACGAAAACATTCAAAGTCACGGACCGGCAAACGCAGGGCGCACGATCATCTAGCGATGCCGGCATTCGGGACGTGTCCGAATTGCGGCGAGTCTCGCCCGCCTCATCGAGTCTGCCCAAAGTGTGGTTTCTACCGCGGGCGCGTCGTCATCGAAATGAAAGAAGAAGAGTAAGGAACCGAGGACCGGGGATCGACAATCGAGGATTGTGCTATTCTTGGTCCTCGATTCTCTATCTTCGACTCCTTCACGACTATGCTTAAGATCGCTGTGGACGCAATGGGTGGCGACTTTGCCCCCGCGAGCGAGGTAGAAGGCGCAATCGAAGCCGCGCGCGATCTCGGGGTCGGCGTGATCCTCGTTGGGCGATCTGAAGCAATTCAAGCTGAGCTCGACAAGCATCGCAGAAGTCGTGCTCTTGGCGGCACACGCCGCTCCTGGCGCACCTCAAGCATAGAGATTGTAGACGCACCCGAAGTCATAACGATGAATGATCCGGTTGCGGTCGCTGTCAGACGGAAGAAAAACAGTTCGATTCGCGTGGCGGCAAAACTTGTGCGCGACGGACAGGCTCAAGCGCTAGTGAGTGCGGGAAACACGGGCGCAGTGATGATGACCTCGAAGCTGGTTATAGGCGCGCTTCCAAAAGTTGATCGTCCCGCTCTTGCGGCTGTGCTTCCGACGCTGACCGGTCACGGAACCGTGATTCTGGACGTTGGAGCGAATGCAGAGTGTAAGCCCGCCCACCTATACGATTTCGCGGTAATGGGCTCGCTTTATTCAAGCGTTGTGGTGGGGGTGAACAATCCGCGCGTCGGCTTGCTTTCAATAGGCGAAGAGGAGATCAAAGGCAACGACCTCACAAAGGAAGCTTTCAAGCTCCTGAAAAGCTCGTCGCTAAATTTCGTCGGCAATGTCGAAGGCCGGGATATGTACACAGGCCAGGTAGACGTCGTCGTGTGTGACGGCTTTACCGGCAATGTAGCGCTGAAGGTAAGCGAGGGCGTCTTTGAATTCATAATGCTTCTTCTAAAGCACGAGCTGAAGGCGTCTCTTCAAACCAAGGCAGGAGCGATGCTGACCCGGCCGGCGTTTCAGAAATTCAAGGAGAAGCTCGACTATGCTGAATACGGTGGAGCGCCGCTGCTCGGAATCAAGGGCGTTGCCGTAATATGCCACGGCCGTTCGAACGCAAAGGCCATTCGAAATGCGATCGCTGTTGCGCGCACTTATTGCCTCGGCGAGGTCAATGGCAGAATAGAAACTGAATTGGGCGCGGCTATGGTAGCCAGCCGTGATGGGCGCCATTAGCGATTGTCAGTCGGACCGTGGTCAGTAGCAGATTGGTGGGTTTGGGCATTGATGGCTCGTTAGATGATTCGATCACAGAACCTGGCCAACCGGTCACCGGCATCCGGCCACTGACTATGAAGACCGCTTTCTTATTTCCTGGCCAGGGTTCGCAGTATGTTGGAATGGGCAAGGACCTGGCTTCCTCACAGCCGATTGCCCGCGAGGTCTTTGAAGAAGCCGATCGCGTGCTTGGAATCAGACTGTCGAGCTTATGCTTTGAAGGTCCCGAAGAAGAGCTGCGGCTGACGGCGAATACGCAGCCGGCGATCTTGACTACTTCAATCGCTGCACTCAAAGCATTGGAGGCTCGTGGAGCGCGGCCGTCCTTTGTAGCCGGACACTCGCTCGGAGAATATAGCGCGTTGATCTCGGCAGGAGCCTTAACCTTTGAAGACGCGTTGAAGTCGGTTCGCAAACGCGGACAGTACATGCAAGAGGCCGTGCCGCCGGGCGAAGGAGCGATGGCTGCGCTGATCGGCTTGGACATCACGACGGTTAGAGAGATTTGCGCCGAGTCTTCGAAGCTCGGAGTTTGTGCGCCGGCGAATCTAAACTCGCCGAATCAGACGGTGATTGGCGGATCAAAGCCGGCAGTCGAACATGCGGTTGAGCTTGCCAGGGCTCACGGTGCGAAACGAGCAGTGATGCTCGCCGTAAGCGCGCCATTTCATTGTGAGCTTATGAGGCCCGCTGCCGAACGACTGCGAGCCGTGTTCGAGCATATCTCGTTCTCGGATTTGAAAACTCGGCTCGTGACTAATGTCGATGCCGAAATGATTGCATCGGGAAGTGAAGCTCAGGACGCGCTCATTCGGCAGGTTGCATCGCCTGTGCGCTGGAGCGAATCCATTAAACGCTTGCTCGACGAAGGAGTAACTCGATTTGTCGAAGTCGGTCCGGGCAAGGTACTGTCGGGTCTCGTAAGGCAAATGAGCAAGCAGAGTCAGATCTTGAATGTAGAAGATGTCAAATCGCTTGATGAGACTGCGGCAGCGTTGGGATTGTAGCGGAGAATTGAAAGCCGAGCTTGGTGCATTTGGGACTGTTCGTTCATAATCAACACGGCAGCTGACCGAGGCAAGCTCAAGTCTGTCGAACATTTTATTTAGGAGGAGCTACGAAATGGAAGGTTCCGTTGAGGAAAGAGTGAAACAGATAATCGTCGATGAGCTGGGTGTCGACGAAGGCGAAGTAACTCCAAACGCTCGGTTCATCGATGATCTCGGCGCCGACTCGCTCGACACAGTCGAACTTGTTATGCGTTTCGAGGAAGAGTTCAACATCGAAATACCGGACGAAGACGCCGAAAAAATTCAAAGCGTCCGCGATGCCATCGATTACATCGGGAAGCACTCGAAGTAATGCTTGCTCGGCAAGCTTTTGTGTCGGGAGGTAGGCTTTGAATCGTCGTGTTGTAATCACAGGCATGGGCTTGATCTGCGGCTCGGGCAATACCAAGGAAGAAGTGTGGTCGAATTTGCTCGCAGCTAGAAGCGGCGTCGCAGCGATCAAGCGCTTCGACGTCTCCGCGTTCCCGGTGCGTATCGCAAGCGAAGTGAAGAACTTCGATCCGCTCAAGTTCATTGAAAAAAAAGAAGTCAAGAAGATGGACCCGTTCATCCATTACGCGGTAGCCGCTTCACAGGAGGCGATGGACGATTCGGGTCTGCGGGTTACCGACGAAAACTCAACACGTATCGGAACCTACATCGGCTCGGGCATCGGCGGATTTGGAGTCATCGAGCGCGAACACGAGAAGTATCTGAAGGGCGGTCCCGGCAAGATCTCCCCTTTCTTTATTCCGGCGGCGATTGTCAATCTCGCATCAGGACAGGTCTCTATTCGCTTTGGACTCAAGGGGCCGAACTCTGCAACCTGCACCGCCTGTTCGACTGGGGCTCACGCCGTCGGCGACAGCTTTAAAATCATCCAGCGTGGTGATGCCGATGCAATGCTCTGCGGCGGCGCCGAAGCTGCGATAACTCCGATGGGCGTTGGTGGTTTCGCGGCAATGCGAGCGCTGTCTACGCGAAATGATGATCCGGAACATGCGAGCCGTCCGTTCGATGCTGATCGAGACGGTTTCGTTATCGGTGAAGGCGCGGGCGTTTTGATTCTTGAAGAACTCGAGCACGCAAAATCGCGAGGCGCGAAGATCTATGCCGAAGTGGTCGGCTACGGAATGTCGAGCGATGCTTTTCATATCACTCAGCCTTCTGAGAACGGCGACGGCGCGATTCGAGTAATGACGAACGCTCTCAAGGACGCAAGCGTTGACGCGCACGAGGTCGATTACATCAACGCTCACGGGACATCGACCCATTACAACGACAAGCTTGAGACGATGGCAATCAAGCAGGTCTTCGGCGACTCCGCTTATTCCATTCCCGTAAGCTCGACCAAGTCGATGATGGGTCATTTGCTCGGCGCCGCGGGCGGAGTCGAGGCGGGAGTGATTGCTCTCGCGCTGCGCGATCAGATCATCCCCCCGACCGCCAATCTCGATAAGGCCGACCCGGAATGCGATCTTGATTATGTTCCGAATCATTCGAGGCGCAGAACGATGAAATATGCACTCTCGAATTCATTTGGCTTCGGCGGGACTAACGCAGCACTGCTGGTGAAACGATTTGACGGTGACTAGCATTCATGGCCCTGAAGCGCAGCACGTCGTTTCAAAAGTCGATTTCGAAAAAAATTGCTACCACCGGGGTCGCGCTCGCCTTTCGACTTCCATAAGAGGATCGTATGAACATCGTTGTTTGTTTGAAGCAGGTGCCCAAGAAAGATTCCATACTTCGCATAGCGGCTGATCAGAAGTGGATCGATGACCGCGACGTCAGCTACGAAATGAGCGAAGCAGACGCGTACGCGCTCGAGGAGGCGCTTCGGCAAAAAGAAAAGCACGGCGGCGAGGTCATTGTTATCTCGATGGGACCGGAACGCGTGCGGCAGTCGATCAAGGAAGCGTTGGCGAAAGGCGCGGACCGCGCCATTCATCTGCACGATTCGATCTTCGACGGCGCTGTAGACGCAGCCGCTGTTGCTCGTTCATTAGCCGCCGCGCTCAAAGATGAAAAGTATGACCTGATCTTTACTGGCCTGCAGTCCGATGACTACGGCTTTGCACAGGTGGGCTTGATACTCGCTGAAACTTTGGGATTGGCCAGTGCGACAATCGTCATGGAAGTTCAACCGCAAGAAGGGTCGGTGCGCGTCAAACGCGAGCTCGAGAGCGGATGGTTTCAGTGGGTCAAGCTTCCGATGCCGGCGCTGTTGACGATTCAGTCCGGAATCAATCAGCTTCGTTACGCAACGCTGAAGGGAATTATGGCTGCGAAGAAAAAAGAGATTCGCGAAGTGAAGGCCGCCGACGTCGGATTGACTGCAGATGACCTGAAGCCGGTGCAAATAATCGAGCGCGCGTATCTGCCGGAGAAAACAAAACGAACTGAGTTCATCGAAGGAAAGCCTGCTGAGGCCGCAGCAAAGCTGGTTGAAAAACTCAGGTTCGACGCGAGAGTGATCTGAAGAAACGATGAATGACTAACGCGAAATGATAAGGAGCCGTTAGTTCATCGTTCATCATTCCGAGTTCATCATTTTGGCTGGGGGATTAATGAGTCAAGGAATACTACTTTTCATTGAGCAGCGCGACGGCGTTCTCAACCGCACTTCGTTTGAGGCGATGGTAGCTGCACAGTCGATCGCTGAGTCGACCGGTGAAAAACTGTCGGGTATCGTGGTCGGGAAATCGATTGCAAGTGTGGCTTCCGAGGTAGCCTCCCGGAAACTCGAGCGAGTCTACACCGTCGAAGACGACAAACTTGCCGAATACACGCCGGATGCTTACGTGGCAGCGCTCAAGCAGACGATCGAGAGGCTCGATCCCCGCTTCGTCATTTTGAGTCACACTTACCAGGTGCGAGACTTTGCTCCGAAGCTTGCGGCTGCTCTCGGAAAAACATTCGTCACCGACTGCGTTGGCTTTCGCGTAGAAGGCGGCGATGTCGTGTTCACGCGTCAAATATTCCAGGGCAAGATCAGCACGGACGTTCGAGTCAACGGCAACCCGCCGGTCTTCGCTTCTTTCCAGGCGGGAGCGTATCGGGCCGACAAAGCAGAATCAGCAGAGTCGCCTGCCGAAATAACCGCCCTTGATGTGAATATGGCCGGCGTCGAGATACGAGCGCAAAGCGAACCGAAGTTTCAGGAAGCAAAACAGGCCGTCGATTTGAGCCAGGCGCCGCTCATCGTAGCAGTCGGCCGCGGGATCAAGAGTCAGGAGAACATTGAGATGGTCCAGAAGCTAGCTGAAGCGATGGGCGCGGAGATTGCCGCTTCGCGGCCGATTTGTGATAACGAATGGCTGCCGATGGATCGCCAGATCGGAAGCTCGGGTCAAACCGTCTCGCCGAAACTTTACCTGGCGGTCGGAATATCGGGCGCTATTCAGCACGTGGTTGGAATGAAGAATTCACAGACGATCGTTGCAATAAATAAGGATGCTGAAGCGCCGATATTCGACATCGCTGACTATGGAATCGTCGGAGACCTGTTCGATATTGTTCCGGCGCTGACTGCTGAAATCAATAAGGTGAAAGGCTCGTCTTAGGCTGGCAGAGTTTTGCGGTCGTTTCAACTCAGTTAAAATGGGAAACATTAGTCCGACCAGTGCCGCAGGTGGAGGAGGCTTATGACCCCTGAAGAAATGGAACGAGCTATGGAGTTTCTGCTTGATCACCACGCCAAGTTCGCCGCCGAACTGCACCAGAGCCGCGACGATATGCAGATCATCAGAGAGACGCAACGTGACTTTCAGTCACAACTTGGCAAGCTCGGAGAAGCGGTAATAGCATTGACGAGCATTGTGGGCAGGATCGCGGAGGCACAGATCAGGACCGATACCCGTGTAGCTGAGATTGCAGAGGCGCAGGTCGCAACGACCGCGCAAGTCGCAGAAATCGCGGAGCGATTGAATGATTTTATTGTTGTAGTGGAGCGCTACATAGGCGGTAACGGTAAGAAGTCCTGATCGATCGAGAACATCGCCAACGACCCCTTAGTTGTGCAGTCGTTGACTTCTAAATAGGAAATACGAAGCTGCCCGCTTTCTGGAACGAACTTCTGGTATGACAGTCGAACGCGAAACACTAGAGATGGACGTGCTGCTCGTCGGAGCGGGGCCCGCCAATCTCTCTTGCGCGCTTCATCTCACAAGACTAATCGCAGAACACAACGAACGCGCAAAACAATCAGGCGCGAAAGCGCTCGACGAAATAAATATCGCGGTCATCGAGAAGGCTTCCGAAATCGGCGCTCATCAACTTTCAGGCGCCGTGCTAGATCCGATCAGCCTTCGAGAGCTAATTCCCGATTTCGAAAACGAAGGAGCTCCGCTTGAAGCGCCGGTCGGCGAGGAGCACGTGTATTTTCTTTCCGAGCGCGGCAAGATTCCGTTGCCTGTGCTGCCCCCTCCGCTTCGCAATCATGGAAACTTCGTTGTGTCGCTGAACAAGCTGACCCGATGGCTTGGCGAAAAGTGCGAAGCGGCCGGTGTGAATATCTTTCCCGATTTTCCCGGCGCCGAAATGCTTTACGAAGGCGATTCAGTGATTGGCGTTCGGACCGGCGACAAGGGAATCGACAAGACTGGAAAACCGAAACCGAACTTTGAGCCGGGCGTTGATCTAACCGCAAAGATCACCGTGCTCGGTGAAGGAGTTCGCGGCTCGTTAACCAAGCAGTTGATCAAGCGATTGAATCTGGATGCCGATAGCGATCCGCAAGTCTACTCGGTTGGCATCAAGGAACTTTGGGAAGTGCCCGACGACCGCTTTCCGGCGGGCTCGGTGATTCACACTATGGGCTGGCCGCTTGATTCGAGAACGTTCGGCGGCTCGTGGGTATACGGCATGCGGGATCGAATAATCGACATAGGTCTCGCAGTGGGGTTGGATTATCGCGATCCTGGTATAGATCCGCATCACGAGTTCCAGCGCTTCAAGAGTCATCCGCTGATCGGGGATTTACTCAAGGGCGGCAAGCTGATTAGATACGGCGCGAAGGCGATGCCGGTTGGCGGGTGGTACACGATGCCACAACTGACTGCGGATGGCGTGATGATCATTGGAGACTCGGCCGGTATGCTCAACGGCGAACGACTCAAAGGAATTCACACGGCTATCAAAGCTGGAATGCTTGCGGCTGAAACGATCGTCGATGCTTTGATACGAAGCGACTTCACGCGCAAAACGCTTGCCGCGTTCGATACTAAACTCAAAGAGAGTGACGTCGGTAGCGAGCTTTACAAGGCTCGAAACTTTCATCAGGCATTTGATCGAGGCCGTATGTTCGGGCTGATGACTGAAGGCGTTTCGATAATGACGGGCGGACGTCTTCCGTCCCGACTTCCGATCAAAGCCGGTCACGAGCATATGCAAAAGCTGACAAACGGAAGCACAGATCGTTACGCTGACTTGAAGTACGACGGTCAGCTCACAATCGATAAGCTCACGGATGTTTACTACTCAAGCACGCATCACGATGAAGATCAGCCTTCGCACTTGAAGGTCGCCGACACGAACATTTGTGTCGACCGCTGCGTGCGCGAGTATGGAAACCCTTGCCAGAACTTTTGTCCTGCAAATGTCTACGAAATGCTCGACGCCGGTGAAGGAAAGCAACGATTGCAAATCAACTTCTCGAACTGCGTTCACTGCAAGACGTGCGATATCATGGACCCCTACCAAATCATCACCTGGGTTCCGCCTGAAGGAGGCGGTCCAAACTATCGGAACATGTGACTCCGGCTTGTCCGAGAGGCTACCCCAACAAATGCACATCCTCGTCATTGAGCTCAATGAGCTTGCTTGACAACCAAAGGGTGGAAAGATAGATTGCTCTCGGACGACATCAGTACGAAAGATTCCACTGAATAGTTAGCTCAAAAAATCCCTCCCGGTGCCCGTGGTGTGCGCTACCGGGGGGAGATTGGCTCCGTCGGCGGTTGTAATCGCTACGGAGGCCGGAGGAAAATCAATGAAGAAGATCGGTAGCGTACAGCTCATCCTCTTTTTCACTGTCCTCACAGTGGTGTTGACGTGGCTTGTGATCTTTTCCTATGAGAGCTATCTGCGCCGGCCGTTCTACGTCTGGGTCGAAGCGCGCTATTCCGACGACAAGCAACTCCAGGATCAAATTGAGCAACGAGTCGAACACTTCTACATCTCGACGACGGTTGATGTGATAGTTGTGACTCTATTGCTTGGCCTGGTCAAGCGTCAGCAGCGAAGGTTGAGGGATAGCGAGGAGCGTTACCGTGCGCTGTTCGAGCACGCCGGCGACGGCATTGGAATTGTGACCGCAATAGACCATCGACTGGTCGATGCGAATATGAAATTCGGCGAGATACTCGGCAACCCCTACCAAGCCCTCTTGGGAAAACAACTTTGTGAAGTACTGTGCGCGGACGAAGCGGGACCGCAGCATCCTCTGCTTTCGAGGGTGCTCGGTTGCGACTCAGGAAGCGACGCTGAGCTCGAGAGCAATGTGTGGTCGGAGGAGGTTGAGTTGAGCGTTAGGACAGTCTCCGGCTGTCGAGTGAGCGTGTCGGCGGCGTGCAGCCAGCTTTCAACCGGAAAGCAGCGATTTTTCATACTGATCATTCGAGACCTGACCGAACGCAAGCGGCTGGAGCGCGAGAGGCAGGAGTTCGAACGCCAGCTCTTCCAGCAGTCAAAGCTGGCGTCGATCGGAGAACTGTCAGCCGGCGTCGCTCACGAGATAAACAATCCGCTGAACTGCATCGTGAATTTCGCCCAATTGCTCAAGGATGACGGCGTGGCGCGCAACGATATCGAGCGGCAGATGGTGGATGGCATCATCGATGAGGGCGAACGCATCGCCAGGATCGTCCGCGACCTGCTTACCTTCGCCCGACAGGACCCCAGCATGCAGTCTCGAATAGAGGTCGGCCAGGTAATTCACCACTCAGTCTCACTGTTTGGCCGGCAGCTCGAGAGAGATGGAATAAGGCTTCAGATAGAAGCCGGGGACGACATCCTGCCGGTGCGGGCCGATGCCTCCAGGCTTCGTCAGGTTGTCGTCAACATGATAAGCAATGCGCACCACGAATTGAAGGGTAAGGAGGGCGGCGAAAAAGTGTTTAGCATAACCGCGTGCAACGTCGAGCGGGCGGGTGAGCGAATTGTGCGACTAGAGTTCTACGATAATGGCCGCGGTATACCTCGCGAGAACGTGGATAAGATTTTCGATCCGTTCTTCACAACCCGGCGTGACGAAGGCGGGACAGGGCTCGGGCTCAGCCTGAGCTTTGGAATCATCCGCAGCTACGGCGGGCATATATGGGTTGAAAGCGAAGAGGGCAGCTACACAAGGTTCATTGTAGAACTGCCGGCTGACGGTTCCTGGGTGACTGAATATGCCGAGAGTCTTGCTGGTGGACGACGAGCCGAACATTCGTTTGACAATGGCTGAGTTGCTCAGACGGGAAGGCTACGAGACGCATACAGCATCGGGGTTTGACAGCGCGATCTCGGTTATCGAAAACACTGAGCTCGACGCAGCCCTGGTCGATATTGTCCTGCCTCAGCGCAGCGGGATAGAGATTCTGAAAGTACTGCGCCGACAGAAGTCATATATTCCCGTCATAATGATGACAGGTGAACCTAACGTATCTCAGATACCTGAGATAGTGCGGGCAGGTGCGTATGACTTCCTTTCCAAGCCGGTGGTCAAGGATGCGCTCATCAGAACCGTCTCGAAGGCCGTGGAAAAGAAGCGGCTTATAGACGAAAAGCGCACTCTTCAGCAGCAGATCAAACAGCACGCCGAGCAATTGGAAATGTCGGTCGCCGAGCGCACGAGCGAGTTGGAGGACGCCCACGACTTCCTGAACGCCGTGCTCGATAGCTCGACCGAATACGCCATCATAGCCCTGGATAGCGAGGGCCAGGTTACGCTGTTCAATCGCGGAGCTGAGCTGATGTTCCTTTACGGCGCGCACCAGGCTATGGGCAGGGTTCTTTCCGAGCTGATAGGGAGCGGTTTAGCTCTTGGCGAAAAAGCCTTTCTGAACTGGGCTCGTCAGGCGGAGGTCAAGGGCCGCCATCAGGAGGAAGTTGAATTAAGGCGAGCAGACGACGGAAGATTCACTGCTTCCGTTACAATGACGCCCATTCGCGCTCAGAACGTCCGGTTGCTCGGGTACGTCGGTATTATCAAGGACCTGACGATTGAACGCCAAAATGAAGAGCGCCTCCGGCAGATGCGACAGCGTTTGGCGCGTCACGAAAAGATCGCCGCGCTGGGTCGCATGGCAGCGCAAGTTACTCACGAGGTGAAGAATCCGCTGGCCGGGCTGCACCTCTACACTCTTCATCTGAAGAGCAAGATCGCCGGCAAGATTCCTGCCGCTGAAGAAACTCTGGTCGACAAGATCATCGATGGCATCAACCAGCTTTCAGATACCTGTGAACAGGTCCTCAACTTCGCGCGCCCGATCACGGTGACGCGTCGTCTTGTCGACCTCAATCGCATCATTGCCGCCTCGCTTGCGCTGGTGGAGCCCCAATTGAACGCTAAGAGAATCAAAGTAGTATCGAACCTCAGTGAACGGGGGGCCAACTTGCTTCTTGACGAAGCAGCTCTGCGCTCGACTCTGATTAACCTGCTGCTCAATTCGATCCATGCAATGAACGAGGGAGGAGAACTGAAGATGTCTACGACGACTGCGGAACGAGGACTTCTGCTCAAGATATCCGACACGGGCTGCGGTATGACTGAAGAACAAGCTAAACATATGTTTGAGCCGTTCTATACCACCAAGAGTCAGGGTCTGGGCCTTGGACTTTACTTCGCAGCTACAGTGGTCGAAAAGCACGGCGGCTCAATCGAGGCCAAGAGCGAAGCCGGGAAAGGCACCGAGATCACAATCAAACTGCCGGGTGAAGGGGGAGAGGCAGATGGAGCAATCGCATCGAATCCTGGTAGTAGATGACGAGAGCAGCATCACCGGCGCTCTCGAACTCATACTTGGGGAGAAGGGCTATCAGGTAAAAACTGCGACCACCATAGCCGAGGCCATCGAACTGCTGGCGCGCTACCCTTTCGATCTTGTTCTAACCGACCTGAGGCTGACAGACTCCTCCGGCCTCGAGCTTCTTGCTCACGTCAAGCAACACTCTTCAGGAATTGAAGTCATACTAATGACCGGCCACGGGTCGCTTGATGTAACGATCGAGGCCATCAAGAAGGGGGCATACTATTACCTGGAGAAACCGTTTACGCCAGACCATGTTCTGATGCTTATCGAGCGGGCCCTCGAGCTCGCCGCTTTCAAGCAAGAGAACCAAGTCTTGAAACGGACGCTTCGCGGCGAGTCCGATGTTTTTGGAATGGTGGGACGCACACCGAAGTTGTTGAGAATCTTCGAAACGATTCGCGCAACCGCCCCGTCCGAAGCTTCGGTGCTAATCGAAGGTGAGAGCGGGACAGGTAAAGAACTTATAGCCGCAGCGTTTCATTTTCGCAGCAACCGCGCCAATAGACCGTTCATACGAATCAACTGCGCTGCGATTCCTCGCGACTTGATCGAGTCTGAGCTATTCGGCTACAAGAAGGGCGCGTTTACCGGGGCGGATCGGGACAAGCGGGGTTTGATCGAAGCTGCGTCCGGCGGAACTCTGTTACTGGACGAAATCGCAGAGATGCCGGCACATCTTCAAACCAAGTTGCTACGCGTACTTCAAGAAAGAAAGCTGCGGCGCGTGGGCGATGAACGAGAGATTCCCGTCGACTTCAGGCTGGTCGCGGCCACCAACCGCGATACCGCGCAAGCAATTAAGGAAGGGGTTTTGCGCGAAGACCTTTATTTTAGAATCAGCACCATCAAAATAAGTGTTCCGCCTCTTCGAGAACGGCTGGACGACCTTGCCTTGCTTGCCGAAGAGTTCCTCAAGCGCTACTCAAGGAAATACAACAAAACGATTCGAGGCATATCACAGACGGCCTTTTCGCTTCTTTCGCGCTACGAATGGCCAGGAAACGTTCGGGAGCTGGAGAGTGTGATCGAGCGCGCGGTCTTGTTTTGTCAGGAAGATGAGATCAGTTCCGAACACCTCCCCGACCACATAAACAGTTCGCGACCGGGCAAATTTCTGTGCGAGATACCGCCGTATTTGACACTCGAGGAGATCGAACGCGAAGCGATCGAACACACGCTCGAGCGAACTGCGGGTAACGTCAAGAAGACTGCCCAGATATTAAGACTCCACCGGCCAACCCTGTACCGCAAACTAAGAAGATATGGCCTGAAGCGCGACGCGTCAGTTGAAGAATAAATCTCGCCAGCCGTATCAATCTGCGCACTTCCCTCTCTGCATGAGTATCAGGAACACAACGGACTGGGTATATCACCTTGTCGCTGCGCACCTGATGTCAACTCATTGCTGAATGCCGAGGCAGATTTTTTCCGAGCCCCTGGCCCTGATGAGTGCCGGACTATCGATGTCGAATCAGGCCCATCAGTTGCTGGTGCTCTGCGATCGACCTGCGTCTGGCCGGACCGCTGAGGCGTACCCCCGGGAAAATGGGTATCTGTCACATTATGGAAGAGTTCATACAGGAGGGGGATGGCCCAGAAGGAAACAGTCCTGGTAATAGACGATGAACCAAGCATTGCTGATGCGCTCAAGGTGATCCTACTCGACGGCGGTTACCGGGTACGGGTATCTATGAGTGGGCGGGAGGCGCTTGAAAAACTGGGCAAGTGGCGGTTCGACCTCGTGATCACCGACGTCCGGCTGCCTGACATATCGGGGCTCGATGTTCTGCGTCATCTTCGACAAAGACATCCTGACTCAACGGTTATTATCATCACTGCGCACTACACGCCGGAGATGGCCGACGAGTCTATGGCCCTGGGGGCGTCGGGCGTGTTGGCTAAACCATTTTCACCATCCGATCTACTCACAATGATCAAGAGCGCTTCCAGCAAAGCCAAGCAGCGGTCACCTCCAATCCATACTTGATTGTCCTCGCTCGCGCGCAGATTCCCCTTGTTAAGCTTTGAGCCACACCGGCAATGTGAGTGATTCACAGTGGAACACCCCTGAAAGCCTTAACGCCAGTTCCTCAAGACGACAATTCCCACAACGTGTACTTGTTGTTAGGGTCTTCCCGGCTCGCGGGAAAGTTCGTACGAAGGTACGTGCTTTGCCTCACAGAACTCGGCAATATCAGGTGCGTCGTCTTGTACGCGGTTGTGGACAAGGCGTTCTTCGGCACACGAGTTCAAGACACTGTTGGAACTACTTGTAGGACCAGTCTTGGTCCTAAAGGTGAAGAGTTGCACCGCGCTCAGTACCTTCGAGCGCGTGTAAGTTTGATATCCGTTGAAGAGAACCACGGGTGGAAATAGCATCCACCCTCCCCTTCATCGGTCATTTTGTCGCACACTCAAATACAGTTGAGTGTTCGCCAATTTCATGAACTTGGTCCTCACCGAGAACCGAATCCGGCCCTCGGAGTAGACAGCTTCAAAGGAGAAGGGTCATGAGCGAACGAAACTTTTTCTTACGTGAGAACGCGTCGAAGGCACGGCTGAGAGAAGCCGAGAATGCGCGAAGGAATCGTCAGGAGATTCTCAAAGCTCACTCTCAGGGTCAGGTCACGCGCCGCGATTTGATCAAGATGGGACTAATGACGGGGGCCGGCTTGTTGCTCCCGATGAAGGGTTTGAGCCCCTTCGCCAGGAGCGCCTATGCGAGCTCGAACATTCCGACCGGCTTGCCGCCGAGCCCACTGTTCGGCGTCCAGCCGTTCACCCAGCCGATGGCCCGCTTCGACCTCCTGCCGCGGCACACCAGCCCGTCGACGTTCCTGAATCCGGCTCCAACGGCGGCATCCAATCAGACCCAGCAGCTTCTGAATACCGCGTTGGAGGGGGTGAGGGCGGGAGACACAGGACCGATCGAGGGCCGCCCGCCGGGAGCGATCTGGACCCACCAGGGGTTCAGCACTTTCCCGCCCCAGATCGCCATCGAGGCTACGCAAGAGGGGGCCAAGACAAATACCGTTTACAATCCCGGGGTTCCCTCGAGCCTCAATTCGGGCATAAACCCTGCTACGCCCGTACCCTTCAAATTCCACCCCGGCCTTCCGACTCAGGGGCCGCTGGCGGTGTGGACGTTCAATGGCACCGTTCCGCCCAAGTTGGCGATTGCTCGCTATGCCGAGCCTATTCTCTTCCGCCACCACAATCTGCTGCCGTTTGATATCACCCAGAACGGGGGATTCGGACGACACACGATCTCGACCCACGAGCACAACGGGCACCACGGAGCGGAGAACGACGGCTTCACTGGAGCTTTTTTCTATCCAGGCCAGTTCTACGACTACCACTGGCCGATCGTCCTGGCGGGGTTCCGGACTATCAACACAGCCGCCACCGACCCCAAGGCCGGCAGCCCCACGGACGCCGGCGGCATCCTGAAGGTTCCGGGCGACTGGCACGAGACAATGAGCACGCACTGGTTCCACGACCACATGTTCAGCTTCACTTCGCAGAACGTCTATAAGGGCAACGCCGCGATGTTCAATATCTACAGCTCCCTGGATCGGGGTAACGAGAGTCTCAACGACGGCACGAATCTCCGGCTGCCCAGCGGCACCGCAAAGTCGTGGGGCAATCTCGACTACGACGTGAACCTCATGCTGGCGGACAAAGCCTGGGATGCGAACGGGCAGCTATCAATGGACATCTTCGACTTCGACGGCTTCCTCGGCGATCAGATGACGGTGAACCTCGCCTATAAGCCGTACTTCGAGGTGGAGCGGAGAAAGTACCGCTTCCGAATCCTCAACGCCAGCGTCTCACGCTTCTTCAAGCTCTCGCTGAGCGACGGTTCAGTGATGATCCAGATCGCCAACGACGGTAACCTTTTCCCCCATCCGGTTGCACTCAGCGAGTTGGACGAGCAGGGTATCGCCGAGCGCTATGACATCGTGATCGACTTCTCCCGATACAGCATCGGGCAGAGGGTCCACCTGGTGAACCTCGCCGAGCATCAGGACGGAAAGAAGGTGGCGAAGGACCTCACGCTTGCCGAGGCCCTTTCGGGCAATTCGTCCGATCCCTGCGTGGGAAGATTTCTCGAGTTCCGTATTGTTCGCAATCCAGCCGTGCCGGATGTGAGCCAGGTGCCGGCCACGATGATCCCTAACCCGGATCTGTCCCTGATTCCGGTCGTGCGTGAGCGGACCTTCGAATTCAATTCCGGCGCTGGCCAGACGACCAACGACCCCATCACGACGGCCTTTGGCCCCTGGGGCATAAAGACGGATAACCAGGGACCTACGCTCGCCGCGGATTTCGGCAGGATCTCGGCGGGGCCCAGCTCCGGTACCCGCGAAATCTGGCACTTGAGAAATGGCGGGGGTGGCTGGGATCATCCGATTCACATCCACTTCGAGGAGTGCCAGACTCTGGCTCGCAATGGAAGCGCGGCTAACGTCCCGGCGTGGGAGAAGGGCCGGAAGGATGTCTGGCGGCTCCGCCCATCCGGGTCTGTCGACATTACGCTGCAGTTCCGCGACTGGGGCGGGATGTTCATGGAGCACTGCCACAACACCGTGCACGAGGACAACGCCATGCTGCTCAGGTGGGAGATCGACAACAACGGCGCGCCGTTCTTGCGGCCACTCCCGACGCCGATTCCGAGGCCACAGGGCGTGACCTTCCAAGCCCCTGACGATATCCTCCCGACCGCTTTCTGAAGCGGCGCGCGGACTCGGCACAGGGCGAACGGAGGTTCGTCCAGTTGAAAAGTTACTCTCCGAAAGGAGAAAGGAGTGAAACCATGAAGACACTGCGAAACATGAAAAGACGGCGATCGTCTTTCAGGCTTATCGTCCTATCACTCGTCGTCGGGATCATCGGGGGGCCTGCCTGGAGCAACACGTCCGGTCTCGCCGCTACTGTCCAGGTCGCTACCGTCGCTACCGTCGACAGCACCCTTGACATTCCGGTCTCCGGCACTGTGATCGAGTCAGATGGCGCCATCCTCACTGTGAGTGGATACGAGACGATTAACAGCACCAAGGTGACCGATGCTGACGGGACATCACCTCGCGTGGTGCTTAGCTTCGATTTTACTCACGTGATGGCCTCAGACGGAACACCCGCTACGGGGGTGTTAAAAACCGGGGGGTATCAGGTTATTAAGATCAGGCCGCTGCAGGCCTCCGACGTGATCCCGATCACATGTCCCTACTACCTGAATAAGCTCGGAGTTTCGACGGCTGAAACGTGGCTGGTGACGACGACCCTCAAATTCGACGTCATCACGGGACTGCTCGCGGGTGGAAGCGCCAGCGTCGGCGCCAACCCCTACTTAAGCTTTACAACCTTCTTGTGAAACATTGGGGCATTTTGCGGGCCGCCGTGTAGGCGGCCTGCCTTTCTGTTCCACTCTGCAATCGAGGTCAAGACGGCGAACGTCAACACGGCGAATGTGTGGTGGATCACGGTTATCTGCAACGAGATCGTTGACCAACGCAATTCGAAGAAGCTGAAGATTTCAAAAAGGAGAAGCCGGCTATGAACCGCAAGTTCGCGAAGCTGTTTGTGCTTGGGGTGCTGATGTTCAGCATAGCCCTCTCAGTCAGTTTTCAAGGCGCTGCTGCAGGTGGTCCCATACAGCAGCAGGACCTGCAATACAGTTGCCCTATGCATGCAGAGGTCAAGTCAAAGTCTGCCGGCACATGCCCGAAATGCGGAATGACCCTCAAGCAGGTTCCCAATACATCCGCCGCCGTGGTGCCTACAGGCACTCCCTGGGGGGCAAACTATTTTCCCAACGTCACGCTCACGACCCAGGACGGAAAAACCGTCCACTTCTACGATGATCTGCTCAAGGATAAGGTCGTTGCGATCGAGCTCATGTACACCCAATGCCGTTATAACTGCCCGCTCGAGACCGCGCGGTTGGTCCAAGTACAGAACTTGTTGGGCGACCAGATGGGGAAAGGTGTCTTCTTCTACTCAATCAGCATTGATCCAAAGCGTGATACGCCGGCGGCGCTCAAGGCCTATGCGGAGAAGTTTCAGGCCGGACCCGGCTGGCTGTTCCTCACCGGAAAGGAGGAGGACATCGAGCTGATCAGCAAGAAGCTGGGGTTGTATTCCAATCCCGATCCATCCAACCCGGACGGACACACTCCGGTCTTGATGATCGGAAATGTGGCGGGCGGCATATGGATGAGGAGCGCCGCGTTGGGCGATGCGCGATTTCTTGCCCGGCGGATCGGTGAATTCATCGACGATAGACAGAGCCGGAAGGTGGAGGTGGCCAAGAGTTACTCGGAGGCGCCCAAACTCAGCTTGAACGGAGGGCAGTACCTATTCTCGGCGCGGTGCGACGCCTGTCACACGATTGGACACGGGGACAAGGCCACGGGGCCGGATCTGCTCGGCGTGACGAGCACACGAGACCGGGCCTGGCTACGCCGGATCATTGCGGTGCCCGATCAACTGCTGGCGGAGAAAGACCCCGTCGCCACTGCCCTCTTCAAGAAGTACAAAGAGATTCAGATGCCCAACTTGTGGCTGTCTGAAGCAGAGGTATCCATCCTAATTGACTATATCGAGGCTCAAACCGCAGCCGCTCGCGATAAAGAGCCCTTGAGAGAGAAGGCTGGAACGATGAAACAAACCACGGAGCGGTGATGAGGCGATCGAGCCCGGCCCACGATAGCTAATCTTCCAGCGCGACAGGCAATCATCGCGCGCGTCTGGAAGCGTGAATGCTATCACCCTAATCGGCAGCCTAACGCCGCCAGCGGAACGCATTACTCCGCGGGCGCTGCGCAATGGTCTGCAAGCTGGAACTCGTCCAGCGCTCAATACTATCGAGCGCGTGTGAGTTTGATAACCGCTGAAAAGAGGAGGAAACATGAAGCTCAGACTTCGCACCAAGCATATATGGTTGTGCGGCGTGTTGGCCCTAACGCTATTTGCGAGTCCCAACGCGGCAAAGGCGCAGGACGCAGCAGTGCCCGCGCCTACTTGCAATCGTACGGTCACCGCTAACGTTGTAGCGTTGGATCAGGTCTTTTTCTGGAATCGCCTGGGAGCGGTCCAGCCGCAAGGGATGATCTTCGCTCTCGAGGGCGACGTAGTTGCAGCCGACCCGTTGAAGCCGCGCGGCGCCGGCAACGCCAAACTCAGAGACGACAAACGCCCGCGTCCGATAGTGCTTCGCATGAACGTGGGTGATTGCCTGCGAATAAACTTCACGAACCTGTTGAATCCGACGCCGGTCGATCAGGAACAAACGGTCACGCGAGTGGCTTCCGTCCGTGCGAACGGATTGCAACTGGTAAAAAGCATCGCCGATGACGGATCGAACGTTGGGAAAAACGCCAGCAGCCTGGTTGGTCCGGGCGGCAGCGCAGTCTATACGTTCTATGCTGAGCGTGAAGGCGGCTACATGCTGTACAGCATGGGCTCGACCACCGGCGGCGAGGGCGACGGCGGACAGCTCAATGCCGGGCTCTTCGGCGCGGTCACTGTCCAGCCTACCGGCGCGGAGTGGTATCGAAGCCAGGTTACCGCAAATGATTTGGAACTTGCCACTACCGGCAGGACACCTGATGGCCACCCCATCATCAACTACAATGCGTGCTATCCCAAAGGACAGGATTGTGCTCTCACCCCCAACGAAAAGCCCATCCTGAAGATGACACGCGATACGTTGAGTGGACCTGAGTTAGTCCACACCGACCTCAACGCCATCATCACCGGGCCGGGCGCGAACGCATTCAACGGATGGTACAAGGATACCCCGGTGAATCCGAACCGCAATCGGCCATACCGTGAATTCACGATCATCTACCACGATGAGATTGGGGCGGTTCAAGCTTTCCCGCAGTTTGAAAGCCAGCCACCTCCCAATGAGAACCCGCTCAAGCACACGCTTCACAGCGTGAGAGATGCTTTTGCGATCAACTACGGCACTGGCGGAATCGGCGCCGAGATTTTGGCGAATCGCCTCGGCGTAGGCCCGGTCGCAAATTGCACCGAGTGCAAGTATGAAGAATTCTTCTTGACGTCTTGGGCGCTTGGCGACCCCGCGATGGTCGTGGATAAGCCGGCCAACGCCCCTTGCACGATCGAGGACATAAGGAAAGCGAACATGGGTTGCGGACCGACTCCCGGGTTCAAGGCCACAAAAGCTTTCTATCCTGATGATCCCTCGAATGTGCATCACAGCTACATAAACGATCACGTTAAGATGCGCATACTGCATGGCGGGTCCAAGGAGCACCACATCCACCACCTGCACGCGCATCAGTGGGTGCACACTCCCGACAACGACGACTCTGCCTATCTCGACAGTCAAGCAATCGGGCCGGGCGCCGCTTTCACGTTAGAGATCACCTACAACGGCACCGGCAATCGCAACAAGGTTGTCGGCGATTCGATCTTCCACTGTCACTTCTATCCGCACTTCGCGATGGGCATGTGGGAGCTCTGGCGCAGTCACGATGTATTCGAATCGGGAACCGTGCTCGATGCGAACGGCCGTCCGGCAGTTGGCTCGCGCGCACTGCCCGATGCCGAGATTCTGGCGGGGACGCCAATCCCAGCGCTGGTTCCGGTACCGACGATGCCGATGGCTCCGTTGCCTGAAGCCAAGGCGACAATCGTCAACGGCCAGGTTCAGATTACTGGAGCAGGAAATCCTGGATACCCATTCTTCGTTCCGGCCGTAGCGGGACATCGCCCTCCGCATCCGCCGCTGGACACCGTAGATGATGGCGGCCTTCCGCGCCACGTGATCCTCGACGGAAAATTCGACGAAGTTCACAACCGGCTCGACTTCAGCAAGATAATCACTCTTGCCATCGCTGAAGCACGCGCGGAAGCTGGAACGCCGGTCGAAAAGGAAGCCATGAGATATCACGGCATCCGCTTACACCCGACGTGCCTTCCTAACGGCGTATGTGATCAAGCCATCGACCCCGGCCAGATCGGCTCGAATGTTAAATTCATCACCAACGGGCTGCCTAGAAAGACCCTGGCCAACCCGTCTGGTGCGCAACCGGGCGCTCCTTATGCAGACCCATGCGTGGACGATTCTGGAAACGCAGTTGGGAACGCTCGTCTGTACAAGGCCGCCGGCATTCAGATAGACGCGAAGTTGAACAAGGCAGGCTGGCACTTCCCGCAGCAGCGCATGCTGGCGCTGTGGGGTGACGTTCAAGCGCTTGGCGGAATACCAGGGCAAGTGCCGCCACCTGCGCCATCCAAGCCGCCTGAGCCGTTCTTCTTCCGCGCCAACACAAACGACTGCATAACCTTCTACCATACCAACCTGATGCCCAGCACATATAAACTGGACGACTATCAGGTTAGAACGCCGACCGATATCATCGGACAGCATATTCACCTTGTGAAGTTCGATGTGACGTCGTCGGACGGCTCAGGGAATGGTTGGAACTATGAAGACGGCACTTTCAGCCCCGACGAGGTGATCGAGCGAATCGATGCGATCAACCTGGGCGGCGGATTGATAGTTCCTCCGGTCGTGGGCGATGGCCCGACGTTGCAGGTAAAGCTCGAAGTAAAGCAGCATCCGTTCTTCGGGACCAAGGGCGCGCAGACTACGATTCAGCGTTGGTATGCAGACAACACGTTGAATAACGCGGGAGTTGATCGGACGCTGCGCACGGTATTCACTCACGACCACTTCGGTCCATCAAGCCACCAGCAGGTGGGGTTGTATGCAGGTCTTGTGATCGAACCGACCGGCTCAAAGTGGCGAGATCCGGAGACCGGTCAAATCATCGGCGGGCAAGACGTACCGCCTCCCAGGTTTGATGGAGGCCCGACCAGTTGGCGCGTAGACGTTCTGACGGCGAACTCAGCCGACAGCTACCGCGAATTCATGCTCGAGTTTGCCGATTTCCAGCACGCATACTTGCCAGGCACGGGCGGCGGCATAAACGACCCGCATCCCGATCCGAAGGGCGTGATCAATCCGCCTGCAAAACAAGAAGCGGCGCTGCCTATCGTGATACAGAAGTCCGCCGTTTGTTTTGGCGGAGTTCCTCTGCCGTGTCCTGAAGCCATCTCGTCGGCTGACGTCGGCACGATGGTTGTCAACTATCGCAATGAACCGGTCCCGCTGCGCATCTTGAATCCGGCTACGGGTCAGCAGGCGGATCTTGAGGCGGGTGACCTATCGCACGTGTTCCGGTCGGATGTTATTCGTAAGGATCCGGCGATGAACGTGCAGCCCAATTTCTACACGCCGCTAACGAAAGATGTGCAACCGGGCGATCCCTTTACGCCGCTGTTGAGGGCGTTTGAGAACGACCGGGTTCAAATCCGCATACTCGTGGGCGCGCACGAAGAAGGGCATAACTTCACGGTCAATGGGATCAAGTGGCCGTTCGAGCCGTCGTTCGTGAATTCGGGTTATCGCAATTCACAGATGATGGGGATAAGCGAGCACTTCGAGTTCATTGTCCCGACGATGCCCAAGAAGCTGACCGATAAGACCGCCGATTACCTCTACAGACCGGGCGCATCCGTCGACGATACGTGGAATGGACTTTGGGGTCTGGCTCGTACGTACAAGGGTACAAGGGCCGACATATTGAACCTGCCGTCCAATCCAAACGGTCGCGCGCCGACGGTAACGAATCAGGGCAACTTCAACGGGGTCTGCTTGAAGACTCAGACACCAAGACTTTTCGACGTCACTGCCGTTCTGGCGAAAGATGTCTTGCCGGCGGGAACGCTCGTCTACAACAAGCGCGCGACGACCGTGAAGAATCCGAACACCGGCGAAACGCATCAGGGACCGCTTCACGATCCGACTGCGATCCTGTACGTGAGAACGACGGACCTCGATGCGGCGACCGGCAAACTGAAGACAGGGGTTCCCATCGAACCGCTGATTCTGCGAGCCAACGCCGGAGATTGCATCAACCTCACGTTGACCAACAAGCTGCCCGCCGTGTTGCCGGATCTTGCAGGCTGGAACTTCGTGCCCATGATTGTCGAGAAGTTCAACACCAATCAAGTCAGGCCTTCAAACAACGTGGGTCTGCATCCGCAGTTGTTGTTCTACGATGTGCTGGACAGCGACGGCTTCAATGTAGGATTTAATCCGGTTCAGACGGTCGCTCCCGGGTTCAGCCGCACGTACCAATGGTACGCCGGCGATCTGACGATCGATCCGACGGGGGCCGGCGTGCTCAAGCCGTTCGAATTCGGCGGAACCAACTTGATGTCGTCAGACACGATCAAGCACGCCAGCAAGGGTGCGTTCGGTGCGCTGATAATCGAGCCGCCTAACACGAAATGGACTGAGGACACGAACTCTCGCGCCCGAGCGACGGTGACCACCACGCTTGGCAAAGTCCTCTTCCGCGACTTCGTGCTGATGCATCAGACCGACCTCAATCTGCGGTTTGGTGAAGGCACAACGGTCGGCAACGGCAGTCCGATTCCGAACCAGGGCGGGACCGATGATGCCGAGGATTCAGGGCAGAAAGGGTTCAACTATCGAACCGAACCGCTCTGGTTCCGAATGGGTATCGCTCCCGACATTCCTTTGAGCAAGAGCGAAGCGATTGCCGAGTTTGGGCCGGCAGGGATTTCGACGCGCGATATCGACTTCAGCAACGTGTTGTCGAACGCGCAGGTAGGTCCGTGCATTGGCTTGAACTGCAGTGATCCGGTGACTCCGATATTCACCGCTACCGCTGGAACAGCGGTTCGTTTCCACGTCCTGATGGCCGGCGGCCAGGGTCGTAATAACGTCTTCGCTCTGCACGGCCACGTCTGGGCGGAGGAGCCGTTCACCACGAGCTCGACGGTCATCGGCGAGAACGCGCAGTCGGAGTGGTCAGGCGCTCAGATGGGAGTCGGCGCAGGTTTCCATTTCGTCGCGATACCGAGGAATGGTGCGGGAGGAAAGTTCAAGGTCACAGGCGACTACCTGTACCGAACCTTCCAATCGTCGCAGTTTGACGGCGGGCTCTGGGGGATCTTCAGAGTCTCTTCGGCCGGCACTATTGATCCGGCGATTCTGGATCCTCAACAATAACCATTCGCTTCCTGGTGCGCGGCCTGACTCGATCGGGCCGCGCACCAGCCTTCGCCTGCGAGAGCAGATCGCCTGCTCACTTGATGAACGCTTGATGAACGCTTGATGAATGCGAGATGAAGTATGATGAACCACCCGGAAAACCCTGGCCAGACCTTCGAGACCACCGACCTTAACCTGGCAAGCTTCCTCAGGTCGCGCAGCTTCGAAATCGCGGACATAAAGCGCAACAACTCCAAGTCTATTTTCGTCTTCGACGATTCGCCCGGCCTCCGTAAGGCGATTCTCGATTTTGCCAATGATGGCGCGGTCGGAGTCCGTTCGTTTTGCAACACCGTCAGGGACCTGAAAGCCATCACACGTTAGGCGAGTGTTTTGACCGAGACAAGGGAGAGATCATGAATACAGTCAGCAAAACAAAAAGAACACAGGGTTCAAACAAGAGCCTCCTGGCAAGCATCGGCCGAATTGGAATTTCTTCAGCCGTGCTGTTGATCGTCGCCCTGATTGCGGCGGCGGGCATCTCCCGCTCACAGGCGAGCGCGACCGACATGCGCCAAAAGAATGACTCGGCCAGCAACCAGACGAAAGCCGTCCCGGATGCAAAGCCAACGGTTGTTGCATTGTCCAGTCGCGAGCCGCAACGGCTCTTGCATGAAGGCCTCGCGATTGACTTCAGCGTGGAACCACTCTTGGCTCGAGCCGGGAAATCGACTGATCTGATGGAGGGTGATGATGTCACCGTCCGCTTCAAGATGACGGACTCTCGAACCGGAACGCCGTTGACCAATCTGCACCCATCCGCCTGGATGGACCTTCGCGCGGGGGGCAAGACAACCGAAGGAAAAGATTGCCGCCAGAAGATCCAGTCGTTCCTGCAATCGAGCCTCAGCTCGCGCCCCGAAATTGATCTGAATATCTACTACATTCTCGCTTTGAATCAGGAAGCCAACATTTCGGTGATCGACCCCCTGCTCGGCTACGGCAGCAGCAAACTGCTCACGCTTGTTTTCTTGAAGAGCCCCGGCGCGGACTGGACCCTGAGCAGCGACAGGAAGTGGCTGTTCGTCTCGATGCCGCAAGTGAATCAGGTTGCTGTAGTCGATACCTCAAAATGGAAAGTCCTTGCGAATATCGATGCCGGTCCGAGCCCCGCAAGAATCGCGTTGCAGCCTGACGACAAGTATTTGTGGGTTGGCAACGACTCGGCCGATTCGGAAAGCGGAGTCACGGTGATCGACTCAAGCCAGTTCAAGGTCGCGGCGCGAATAAAGACAGGAGCGGGTCATCACGAAATCGCATTTGCAACCGATAACCGGTACGCGTACGTCACCAACAAACAAGACGGCACGCTGTCGGTGATCGATGTGCAAAAGCTGGCGGCGGCCAAAAACATAAGGACCGGCGCGCTGCCGGTATCTCTGGCCTTCTCACCACTCAGCAAGGCGATCTATGTAGCGGGCGAAGAAGACGGCACGATTACGGTGGTGGGCGGCGAGTCTCCTGACATGCTGGCTCGCATCATAACCAGGCCCGGCCTTCGGTCGATTCGCTTCGCTCCGGATGGGCGTTATGGTTTCGCAGTCAATGGCAAAGACAACAACGTCCAGGTGTTTGACGCGTCAAGCAACCGGCTTCTGCATTCGATCAAGGTGGGCAAGAATCCCGATAAGATAAGTTTTACGCGAGGCTATGCCTACGTGAGGGCACTCGGCAGCGATCAGGTCAGCCTGATCCAGCTCGACGCGATCGGAAAAAAGGGAGAGGTCCCGGTGCTCGAATTTCCCGCCGGACAGTTAGCCCCCGAGAAGTCGCCGGGCACGTCGGTGGCCGATGTAATCGTGCCCACGCCGGAAGGCGAATCGGTGCTTGTAGCGAATCCCGCCGACAAGATGATCTATTACTACACCGAGGGCATGGCTGCGCCGATGGGGAGCTTCCAAAATTATCGCAGGGAGCCGCGCGCGGTGATGGTGTGGGATCAGAGCCTTCGCGAGACTTCGCCCGGGGTGTATTCGACTAACATCAAGTTAGCGGGCGCGGGCGACTACGATGTCGCATTCTTACTGGATACGCCGCGTATATCCCACTGCTTTGATCTGAGCGTGAAGCCAAATCTTGCGCTCGCGAAAGAGCCGGAGGTCCCGATTTATGTCGAGCCGTTGATCACCGACTCGAAGATCAAAGTCGGCGAAACCGTCAAGCTGCAGTTCCTGGTCGTGGATTCCAAAACCAGGCTGCCAAAGGAGGGGCTCAAGGATCTCGGAGTTCTTGTGTTCCTGGCTCCCGGGCAATCGCAGACCCGACTTTGGGCGCAGTCAATCGGCGAGGGCAAGTATGAAGTATCTTTCAAGCCTGCGCAGCCCGGGCCCTATTACGTTTTTGTCCAGTGTCCCTCGCTGAAAGTCGGCTACAACCAGACGACTCACTTCATCCTGCAGGCCGTAACAGAAAAGGACGCCATCCAAATAGGAAGATGTTCGACCAAATCAAAGGAGGTGACGAGATGAATACTACAGATGAAATTAAGCGCGAATTTTCCGGGAAGTCGTGCAATCGAGCCTTGTGGCTTCCGCTTGCAGTCGTAATGAGCGCCGTCCTCTTGACTTCGCCCGGGGCGGCACAATCAAAGAGCGCACAACCTGATGACAAAGATTCCCCGGCGCGGAATTATTTCACAGACGTTCAACTGATCAATCAGGACGGCGAGCCGATGCGGTTCTACAGCGACTTGCTCAAGGACAAAGTGGTCATCATCAACACGTTCTTCACAACTTGCACCAGCGTCTGCCCTCCCATGAGCAGGAACCTCGAGCGAGTTCAAAGCTGGCTGGGCGTGCGGCTCGGCAGAGACGTTCACATAATCTCGATCAGCGTCGATCCGGGCGCGGACACGCCGCCGCGGCTCAAAGACTATGCCCAGAAATACAACGCAAGGCAGGGCTGGTTTTTCGTCACCGGCAAGAAAGAGAATGCAGACTTCGCCTTGCGTAAGATCGGACAATTCGTCGAATCGAAAGACGATCACTCAACTGTGATTATCATCGGGAATCTTCGTACCGGACTTTGGAAAAAAGCGATGGGGATGGCCAAGCCCGAGGACTTGATCAAGGTTGTAGAGAGTGTTGTGAACGATAAGCCGGGAGATGTGAAATGACATCAGAGGGAGCTGCGGCGATGGATGTCAAGCGCATAGCGTTCCTGATCGCGCTGATGACGATTCTGTTATTCGTGGGCATCGCGGCTGCGAGCGGACCCGGAGCCGGTCAGTTAACCGAACAGGAGATGCGGGGGAAGTTTATCTACCTGCGAGGGAGCAGTCCGTCAGGCAAGGAGATAACCTGCTACCTAGGCGACGGGACCACGGAGGTGCCCGCAACTGCGATGCTCTGTGCCAACTGTCACGCCTTTGATGGCCGCGGAAATCCTGAAGGCGGAGTCGTGCCTTCGGACATAACCTGGGACGCGCTCACCAAGTCTTATGGGATAACGCACGCGAGTGGCCGGAAACACCCGGCCTATACCGAACGCGCTGTTGCGATAGCGATTACGAAAGGAGTAGACCCGGCTGGAAATAAACTGCCCGACACTATGCCCCGATACTGGATGTCACCAGAGGATCTTGCGGACTTGATCGCATATGTGAAGCGTTTGGGGAAGGAACAGGACGCTGGACTAACCGAGACAAGCATCAAGGTCGGAACGATTCTGGCCGGGCGAGGGCCGATGGCTGAAATGGGCCAGGCTATGAAAGCGGCTCTGGGCGCCTATTTCGAGGAGGTCAATGCTCAGGGAGGGATCTACAATCGCAAGATCGAGCTGCGAGTCGCCGAAGCGCCTGCTAACCCCAAAGAGGCAAGATCGAATGCCGAGCGATTCATCGATACCGAGCAGGTCTTCGCGATGGCGGGCGCTTTCATTGCCGGAGCGGATAAGGAAATCGCTTCGCTGGTCGAGGAAAAAGAGGTCGTGCTCGTCGGACCGTCCACCCTCTACCCGGAAATCGGGTTTCCATTAAACCGGTACACATTCTATCTGTTCTCGGGTTTGAAGGAGGAAGTCGGCGCGCTGATCAACTTCATCGGAGAGAAATTACAAAAGCAGAGCCCGAAGTTTGCGATTGTCTATCCTGACAGCGGCAAGCCTGCTGGAGTGAGCGAGGCAATTGAAGAGCACGCGAAAAGACGCGGCTACAAGTCTGTAATTAAACTTAGCTACATGCGCGCTCAGCACGACACCGGTCCGCTGGTCAACAAGTTGCGCGATAGCGGCGCCGATGCCGTCTTCTTTTTGGGTTCCGGCGTAGAAGAGCTGGCATTCATGCAAGCAGCCGAGAGACTGAAGTGGACGCCTTACCTCTTGCTTCCCGGCTCGCTGGCCACTAAAGAGATTCTAGAGGCGCCGCCGGCGTTCAAGGATAAGATTTTCTTGTCGTTTCCGACCCTTCCTTCGGATCAAACTCAGGATGGGGTCTCGGAATTCCTGGCGTTGGCTGAAAAGCATAAGCTTCCGACACGTCAGGTTGCGGCTCAGCTTTCTGCATATTGCGCGGCAAAAATACTAGTCGAGGGCTTGAGGCTCACAGGCAAAGACCTGAGTCGTGAGAAGCTGATCAAGACGCTGGAGGGTCTTTACAACTTCAACACCGGATTGAGTCCTCCGATTTCCTATGGCCCGAATCGGCGAATTGGCGCGCTCGGGGCATACATCGTGACTATCGATCCGGAGAAAAAACAATTCGTTACCACAAGCGGGTGGGTTACGCCTGAATGATCAGGCTTGTCAGGAGGAAATCATGAAACCGAGAATGTCTGTGCTTTTCATCGCAATAATAATCAGCGGGCTTGTCGCCAAAGCCCAGTCAGGCTCGCCGGCACCAAACGGCGTACAGGAACAGGCAAAAGGCGCGAAGCAGACTGCGGCGCAGCCGGCTGCCAGGCCCGGCGACAAGAAAGAAGAAGACTGCGGCTGCGAGGCCAAGAATACCCCGACTGATTTGGTCGCCACCGTGAACGGGGTGAAGATCACAGCAAAAGAGATCGATGACCCGATCAAAGATGAAAAAGCCGGTCTGCAAAAGGAAGTCGTGGAAGCCCGCCGCCGTGAACTGAACCTGCAAATCAACTCACGGCTGCTCGAGGCTGAAGCCAAGAGGAACGGGGTGACAGCTTCGAAGCTGATCGAGCAAGAGATCGTCGCCAGAGTGAAAGAGCCAACCGAAGCGGAAGCGCAAGCATTCTACGATGAGAACAGGGTCCGAATACCGGGAGAGTTCAAAGATTTCAAGCAGCGCATTTTTGATTACCTGAAAGCCCAGCGCCAGGAAGAGGCTGCCAAGCAGTACGCCGATAAGCTCCGAGCAGCGGCGGACCTGAAGGTATTGGTAGAGAAGGCGGCGCCTCCCGAAAAAGAGTCGGATCGCGCGACTGTGCTGGCAACCATAAACGGAGAGAAGATCACATCCGGAGACGTCGAGGATGCGTTGAAGCCCTTGATCTATGACGTGCAACTGCGCGTGCACCGGCTGAGGAAGTCCGAGCTTGAACTGAGGATCAACGACATTCTGTTGGAACAGGAGGCCCAGAAGAGGAAGATTTCCGCCGCTGCGCTCGTGGAAGCCGACCTGACCCCGAAGTTAAAGAAAGTTAGTGAGCAGGAAGCGAAGAGGTTTTATGAGGAGAACAAGGACGAGATCGGTGGCGACTTCGCTCAGTCAAGGGATCAGATCATCGATTACCTTCAAAAGAAGGAACAGCGCAGAGCGGAGCAGGTCTTTGCCCAGCAATTGAGGCAAGGCGCGAAGATCGAAATGAATTTGAGGGAGCCCGAGTCCCCGGTGTTTCAAATCGCTACCGACGATCAGCCATCAAAAGGAAGAGCTGATGCGCCGGTGACGATAGTAGTGTTCACTGACTTCGAGTGTTCGACTTGCCAGCAGTCTCATCCCGTTCTTGAGAAACTTGCCGAGGAGTATTCGGGTAGGGTAAGGCTGGTAATCAGGGACTATCCGCTCGATAAACACAAGAACGCGTTTAAGGCGGCGGAAGCGGCAGAAGCAGCGCGGGAGCAGGGCAAATACTGGGAATATGCATCGGTATTGTTTGAGAATCAAAAAGAGTTGGCAGCGGAGAAGCTGAAAGAATATGCAAGCAAGGTCGGGCTTGACCGCAAGAAGTTCGACGCCGAATTGGACGGCAGCAAGTATGCCGCGAAGGTCCAGCGTGATTTGCAGGATGGGATGCGAGTCGGTGTGAATGCGACGCCTACTGTGTTCATCAACGGGCGGCGCGTTTCAGATAGAAGCTACGCGGCGTTGAAAGCGGCCATCGAAGAGGCTTTGAAGACACTGGCTAAGAACTAAGCACTTGAGTTGCCGTCATGAAATCGGATCAACAGAACGTTCAAATAGCCGATACCTCAAGAACCAAAAATAAAGGATAGAGGAAGGAGCGGGATGTGAACGACAGAATCACAGCCACACTAATGTTTTGCGGCCTGTTGGTTTTCAATTTCGGGCTCGGAACCTTAAGCCATACGCCGGCTCAACAACCTGAGGCGAAGCGAAGTGCCGCTGGATACTATTGCGTGATGGACTCTGATGTTAAATCTAAAAAGCCTGGCAAGTGTCCGAAATGCGGCATGGATCTGAGACCTATTCAGAACGACGGCGATTCCACTCCGCCGGTCAGCAGCCCGCCGATAATGAAGGCCGGGGAGCCGGACTCGAATACCAAGCCACAGATTCCGAACGTGACTGTATACGATCAGGATGGCAGGAAGCTGCTATTCTTCAGCGATCTTGTTAAAGGCAAAACCGTCGCGATCAATTTCATCTTTACAACTTGCACGACGATCTGCCCGCCGCTGGCGGCGACTTTTCGACGGATACAGATAGAGCTCGGCGACCGCGTTGGCAACGATGTACGATTGATCTCGATCAGCGTTGACCCGGTGACCGATGTGCCCGCAAGACTGAAGGCATTCGGCGCGAAGTTCAAAGCTGGGCCGGGATGGACCTTCGTCACCGGCAGCAAGCCTGAGATCGATGTGCTTTTGAAGTCGCTTGGTGCGGCAGTCTCCGATAAAAACGATCATACGCCGATGATGGTGGTAGGCAACGAACCCGCCGGATATTGGACGCGGACTTATGGGCTTGCCCCGGCGCCGGTCCTTGTGAAGGTGATCACCGATGCCGCGAGTAAGGGCGCGGCAGTCAGCGGTTCGGTTGATCTGGCGATCGCCGCCGCCGCTTCAAGCACTCGCGGGCGGGACGAGTAGAAATCTCAAATTCGCGTTCGGAGTCGGCAGTCGGAAATCAGCGAAACCACTCTCGCTAATTGGCTAGATGTCCTTCGATGGGCTTGCGGGACAATGTTTGTATGCTCGTCCGCCGGTATGGTTAAGGTTCTAAGAAAAGATCTCAGGTTTTCCCTGACTATTTTCAAGTGTGTCTAATATTGAACAGACTCCTCCGCATGTGATCTGTATCATTTAGCGGTTTCAGGTAGGATTCATCTCTGAGGAAAGGAGTCAAACACACATGATTGAGAAGCAATCGCAGAAAGCGGCCTACGCCTGGCTTCCGAACATATTTAGAAGTTTCCTTCTAGTCACGCTGTTCGGGGGATTCGTTTCGGCGCAGACGCCTCCCCAACCAGCGAATTGCAGCAGGACGGTGACGGCGGATGTCGTCGCCTTCGACCAGATAATCTTCTACAATCGCTTCGGCAGCTTCGATCCCGGTGGCATGATGTTCGCGCTAAAGCGCGATGTCGTACCGATCGATTCGTCCCTTCCGCTTGGCGCTGGTAACGCTCAACTCAGACCGGACAAGCGTCCGCGCCCCCTGGTTCTTCGAGCCAATGAAGGCGACTGTTTGCAAGTTACCTTCACCAACTGGCTCAATCCGAGCCGACCGGCCGTTGAGGGGCTCAAGTTCGCCAACGCGCCGGACAAGCTTCCATACTTCGGGCCGCCTGTGCAGATACCACCGGACCCGGCCGACCCTAATGGTCCGACGACCTTCGACGGAAAGGTGCATCTATCGCGGAGCGACACCCCGGCGACTCGAACGGCTTCGGTGCACGTCAATGGGCTGGACCTGGTGGGCAGCATTGCATCGGACGGCTCAAACGTCGGCAAGAACGCTTCGTCGCTTACGGCGGTCGGACAGAGCAAAGTGTACACCTGGTATGCAGCGAAGCAGGGACAGTACCTGTTGTTTTCGACAGCCGCGACATCGGGTGGCGAAGGTGACGGCGGGCAGATAACACATGGGCTTTTCGGAATGGTCAATGTCGAGCCCTCGGGCGCCAAGTGGTATCGCTCACAAGTGACTCCGGCGGTTCTCGCGGCGGCCACTACTGGAACGAACCCGAACGGCACGCCGATAATCAACTATGAAGCTGTCTTTCCGGCATTGGGCGGACAGTTTGCACTCCCTGTTCCAGTTCTCAACATACTCAACTCGGCCAACCAGATAATCTACACCGATCTCAACGCAGTGATTACCGGCTTTACCGAGGACTGCACGAAGGCCCCCCCATCAGGCACCTGCGGTCAGACGTTCCGCGAGTTCAGTGTGATCTTTCACGATGAGCTTGAAGGCGGCGCTCCCGCGTTCCCGGAAATGCTCACCGATAGGAGCGTCTTCTCATCAGTCAAGGACGGATTTGGCATCAACTACGGCTCGTCGAGCGTGGGCACAGAGGTACTTGCCAACCGCAAGAAGGTCGGTCCGTCGGCCAATTGCCCCGAGTGCAACTACGAAGAGTTTTTCCTCGAGTCTTATGGCAACGGCGATCCTGCTGTGCTCGTGAAGTATGGACCTATTGATCCGAGCACGGGTTTCGCCAAGGCAATCGCGGGACTGTTCCCTGACGACCCAGGAAATGTTCACCACTCCTACTTGAACGATCCGGTGCGCTTTCGCAACGTGCACGCAGGACCGAAGGAGACACACGTATTTCATCTTCACCAGCACCAGTGGCTGCAGAGTCCGCGTGACGAGAACTCGCTTTATCTAGACTCGCAGACGATTTCGCCCGGAGCAACATTCACCTACGAGATCCAGTATGGCGGCGGCGGGAACCGCAACCTGGGATCGCCCGGCGATTCTATTTTCCACTGTCACCTCTATCCGCACTTCGCGCAGGGGATGTGGGAGCTGTGGCGCAACCACGATGTTTTTGAGAACGGCACGGTTGGCCTTAACCCGGCAGTAGGGGGTAACGTGGTCGCCGGCCGCAACTTGCCTGACGGCGAGATTGCAGCAGGCATACCTCAGATGGCGTTGATTCCAATCCCCGGCAAAGGGTTGGCGCCAATGCCGACGGCAAACTTCGAAGGCTACCCGTTCTACATGGCGGGCCAGGCCGGGCACCGTCCATCGCAAGCTCCTTTGGGGCGAGAGGTCGGATTGACGGGAGGACTGCCGAGGCATCAGGTGTTATCGGGCACGGTCCTAAACGGCCCGGCGGCGATCGATCCGGCGTTGTTAAACGACCCGGTGGCCGCGCGAGTCCACGCTCGCAACCCTGATCCTAACCTTCTCGGATTCGCCAAGAAGCTTGTGACCGCCAACCTCAAGTTGCTCCCCGAAGACGGGACCACGGCGGAAAAGACTGCGATCCGGTTTCACCAGGGTCTGTTTCCCGGAGGCGCCCCCATCACGACAATCTACGGTTGGAAGGGCGTAGGCTACGCAACGTTCGACTCGTCAGGCACGGCAGCACAGTTCTTCGTGAATGGACGCGCGCCACAAGCGGGTGCTCCTTACGCTGATCCTTGCCCGGACACATTTGTTGATGGGAACGGCGCGACAAGGCCAGTCCCGCTGCGCAAGTATCGCGCGGCGTGGATTACGTTTGACATGCCTATCAACACGTCAGGCTGGCACGACCGGCAGGCACGCATAGCCGTGCTCGAGCGGGATGTGACCGCCACATTGAACGGCACGCGGCCGCCTGAGCCGCTCTTCTTCAGAGCGAATTCCGGCGATTGCATTGACTATCGTGTGACGAACCTCATACCGGCGAATCTGAACCTTGATGACTTCCAGGTCTACCAGGGTACAGACATCATCGGCCAACACATTCACCTGGTGAAGTTCGACGTTACTTCTTCAGATGGCGCCGGCAACGGCTGGAACTACGAAAGCGGAGGTTTCTCACCGGAGGCGGTGCGCGAACGCATCGATGCCAACAATGCTTACCAGCACTCGATCGGCGGAACTCAGTTCCTGACTGCCACGGTGAATCCGTTCTTTGGGCCGGGGCTCAATGGTGTCTGGGTAGGAGCGCAGACGCACATAGAGCGTTGGTGGGCCGATCCTCTGGTCAACACGCTTGGCAAGGACCGCACGCTGCGCACGGTGTTCACCCACGACCACTTTGGTCCAAGCGGACATCAGCATCACGGTTTGTACGCGGGCCTGGTCATCGAGCCTACCGCCTCTGTTTGGAAATCAATTGATGGCGCAACCACCTTTGGCTCGCGCACGGTTGACGGCGGGCCGACTTCTTTCGCGTCCAACATTATCGCGGGCACGAACGGAGCCGATAGTTACCGCGAATTCATGATGGAGATAGCCGACTTCTCAATCGTGTACACGAAGGAGCTTCAGCCGGTAAGTCCTCCGAATCGCGTCGAGCATCCGCTGCCAATAGCTGTGGGCTCGCCGGTGGTCGACGATCCTTCGCAGCAGCCCACGCCTGAGGGAATATCATCTGCCGATCCAGGAACCCAGGTGATGAACTATCGTAATGAACCGATTCCTCTTCGCATCGGCTCATTGAATTCGTCCGGACAATTTGTTCAGAAAGCAGGGAACGCAGGCGACCTTGCCTATGCATTCAGCTCTCCCATTCACGGCGATCCGTTCACCCCAATCATGAAGGCCTACCCCGGCGATAGCGTTCAATTCAGGCTATTGCAAGGGGCACAGGAAGAGCAGCACGTCATCAACATTCACGGCCACAGGTGGCTTTTTGAGCCGACTGCTCCTAACTCCGGTTTCACCAACGCTCAGGCTATAGGAATCTCCGAACACTTCGAGTTCCTGATGGCGGACAAGGTGCTGCCGGTATTCAGCGACAACGGCATCGCAGACTTTCTGTACCAGTCTGCGGCGACAGATAACCTATGGGATGGCATGTGGGGTTTGATGAGAACCTTCAAGAACCTTCAAGGGGATGTCGCGACCCTTCCCAACAACCCGTTCATCCCACCATTAGCGGGCGCAGCAAGCACGACCACATCAAGCGCGCCTGACAACCCGCTAAAGAGTACGGGAGCTACGTCGCCAGCTCCTGGCCAGGAATTGGGAACCGCTACCGGTAGCTTCGCCCCTACACAGGGCGTTAATACTTGTCCAACTACTCCAGGCTCTCCGCCTATCAAGACCTTCACGGTCCAGGCCTGGATGGCTAAAGATCTTGTAGGCGTAAATGGGATAGTCTACAACAAGAACTTCAGCTTCAAAGACCCTGCGGGCATAGTCTATATCAACGCGAATGACTTTACCGCAATCACGACGCTGGCGAAGCCGCTCGAGCCGCTGGTTCTGCGCATCAACGCCGGTGACTGTGTGGAGTTGACTCTGCAAAACAAGCTGCCGACGACGGTGGCCGAGTACGATAGCTGGAACGAAATGCCGCCTATCGTTCCACAGTTCAACTTCAATCAGGTAAAGACGTCAAACCGCGTGAGCTTACACCCGCAACTGCTTATGTACGACGTGACAGGCTCGGATGGGGCGATGATAGGACAGAACCCCGACACTACTGTTGGGCCCGGTCAGAGCATCAAGTACGCGTGGTATGCGGGCACCGTAGTCGTCAGTGGCTCGACTACGACCTTAACGCCGATCGAGTACGGGACCACGCATCTGCGAGACTTTGGCGACGTGATAAAGCATAGCTCGCACGGCGCGATCGGAACGCTCATCGTGGAGCCGCAAAACACTACGCAGACACTCGTGGGTAATAGCAACGCTACGGCGGATGTGAGGAACTCGGGTGTTGATACGGTGGTGTTCCGCGAGTTCGTCATCAACTATCAGGATGATGTTACGATGCAGAACAAAGCCGGGTTGGCGATGAAGAACTTCCGCGCCGTTGACGATCCCGAAGAGACGGGCCAGAAGGCATTCAACTATAAGACGGAGCCTTTGTGGGCGCGTCTGGGCCTCCCGCCGGAGACGGACTTGCGAACGCTGGGCGATCAGGACTACACGAACACGCTCAGCTCTCTTTTTCCTAATGCCGGTTGCGGCACGACGCCTTGTGACCCGGTCACGCCACTCTTCACCGCCAAGGCGGGAACCAGTGTTCGCTTCCGGGTCCTTGAGACGGCGGGCCATCCGCGCCAACATGGGTTCACGGTCTTCGGCCATCACTGGAACTTCGAGCCGTGGACCAAGAACTCGACAGTGCAGGGCGCAAATCCTTTCACTTTCGAGATCGGCTCACAAAGTGGCATCGGCCCAACACGCCACCTGAACCTTCTGACAAAGGCCGGTGGATTGAATAGCATCGCGGGCGATTATCTCTACAGAACGCAAGACAGCTTCAACTTCAGCGGCGGACTGTGGGGTATCTTCCGGGTGACCCCTTAGTTTGCAACCAATCTCCTGGGCTGGATGCGTAACGCATCCGGCATCAGGCTTATCGGCGCGGGGCTGACAAATCTCCAGCCCCGCACCGAATTGTTTTTTTGTTCTCGCCGTTCGTCGCGAAGTCTGAAAAGTGGGCCGCCACAAAGGACTCGATGATACAAAGGCTCACTGATGAACCCATCAATCGGAAATGAGGACCAGAAATGCTTAGGGGAACGATTGCACGTCTAGTTACATCTGCGGTATGTCGATCACTGGCCGGCGCTCTTCTGGCAGTGACAGCGGCGAACGCGCAAACAGATGCGGGGAAGGATCAACCTGTCTATCGAGTGAAGCCCCCGCCGGCCGCTTCTTCACCCATTTCGCAGCGGTACGAGAAGGAAGGAATCGTCGTCGAGTTTTCGATCAACTCGATCAAGGCAGACGATGGCAAAGACCCTGGCCTTGTCGCCGGCGCGGACGCCGCGGTCTCCTTTCGAGTGACGGACAAGAGCACAGGCCAGCCAGTCAGAGGCTTGCGTCCAAGCGCCTGGCTCAGCAGGCGCGAAGGCGCGCATTCGCCCAACGAGGCCGAGTGTAAAGACAGGATCCGCTCGTTTATGAGCGGGATGCTCAGTGCGCGCGCCGACATAGACCTGAACAGCTATTCGATGCTCACGCTGAATCACGACAACACGGTCACCTTTATCAATCCGCAGATCGCATTCAATGTTACAAAGCTCGAAAGCATAATCGTGCTGCCGGGCGAGGGGCTTGATTGGGCGCTTTCGAAGAACGGAAACTTTCTGTATGTGACGATGCCTGCGCGTTCGGAGGTGGCCGTCATCAATACGATCACGCGCAAGCTCGTCGGCACGATTGCGACGGGCGAAAAGAGCAAACCGACGCGCATTGCGATACAACCCGATGGCCGCTATGTGTGGGCCGGGCTTGACGGTTCATCGCTGGTAGCCGTCATAGACACGAGGACAAACAAGCTTGCGGCCACACTCACCGCCGGCGCGGGCTTGCACAACATCGCGTTCACGTCCGACAGCCGCTTTGCTTACGTCACCAATAGCGCATCCGACACCGTGACGGCGTTCGATGCGAAGAATCTTTCAAAGATCAGTCACATTCCAGTAGGCGCGACACCGGTTTCCATTTCCTTCGGAACTGCCGCCAACTCGATCTATGTTTGCGCGATCAATGGCGGAACGATCGCGGTGATCGATCCCGCCAGGCAACTGGTAGTGAAGACGATTCCGCTCAAACGCGGCGTGGTCGCGCTGAGGTTTGACCTGTCGGGCCGGTACGGATTTGCGGTCAATCAAATCGAGAGCGACGTATCGGTGATAGATTCGTCAACCAACTCAGTGATCGCTCACGGGGAAGTGGTGAAGGGACCCGATCAGATCGTCTTCACAAGGCTGTACGCCTACGTTCGCGGGACAGAGTCGGAGAAGTTCTCCCTGATTGAGATGAGCGAAGTCAGGAAAGGAAATTTTGTCCCTGTCAATATTCAAGCTGGGCGTCTGGTCCCCAGCACGTCACCTCAAGATATCGGGGTGGCGGACATGATCCAGCCAACGCCCGAAGGCAATTCTGTTATGATCGCTAACGCTCCCGATCAGATGATCTACTACTACGTAGAGGGGATGATGGTCCCGATGGGGACGTTTCAAAATTACAGGCGCAGGCCACGCGCCTTGATGTTGATAGATCGCAGCCTAACGGAAACTGCGCCGGGCATTTATTCCACTCCGGTCAAGCTAAGGAGCGCAGGCCTGTTCGACGTTCCGATGTTCTTCGATCAGCCTCGCATCAGCAATTGCTTTGAAGCGAACGTTGGGGAGTCGCCGCTCTCGGACAGGATCGACTCTCGCGTGACCACAGCCGTCGAGCTGCTGTTCAAAGGTAATCAGTACAGCCTCGCTGGGCCGGTAACGCTAAGATTCAAGATCAGCGATTCTATTACCGGAAAACTGATATCCGGGCTCAAGGACGTTCAGGTATTGATGTTCGAGCCCCCCGGCATCTGGCAGAAGCGAGTGTGGGCAAATGAGGTCAGCGCCGGAGTCTACGAAGTAACAGAACTGTTTCCACATGAGGGCTACTTCAGAGTAATGACCCAGATAGAGTCTCGCGGCATCAGGTACGCCAGCCTGCCCTTCGCCAACGTGACCGTACTCAACGAGGCCAAGGGCGATCAGATAAAGCAGCAGTAAAGCCAGAAGAGGGGAGCCAGGAATGAATGACCAATCAGTAGTTGCGGGTTCGGAGCGAAGCGCGACAATCGGCAGGTGGAAACCGAAAAGTCACAAGCGCAGCTTAAGTCGACTGAGTGCTTGCTTTCTCTTTCTTTCTTTGTGCGTTTCGTCTTTTGTTCTTGCTCGTCCGCTGGTCAACAAGGTCCAAAGGACTACGACTTCATATGTATGTCCGATGGACCCCGATGTGAAGTCGACAAGGCCCGGCAATTGCCCGAAGTGTGGAATGGCTTTGAGGAAAGCCGGCGCCGATAAAAGCGGGGTCGCGGTTGAGAGCGCTAAGCCCGATGAGACGGGTGCCGGGACGTCTATGAATCTGACGCGGGTTCCGGACACGACTGTTTACGACCAGGACGGCCGCGTGCTTCACTTTTACAATGATCTGGTCAAGGGGAAGACCGTAGCGATCAACTTCATCTTCACCACCTGCACGACTATCTGCCCGGCGCTCGCTGCTACTTTTCGCAAGGTACAAATGGACTTGGGCGAGCATGTCGGGCGCGACGTTAGGTTGATCTCGATAAGCGTTGATCCGATGACCGATGTGCCTGAGCGGTTGAAGAGCTTTGGCTTAAAGTTCAATGCGGGACCGGGATGGACATTTGTTACCGGCAGCAAGCCAGCGATAGATCAGTTGTTAAAGGCGCTGGGCGTCGCGGTCGGCGACAGGAATGACCATACGCCGATGATCCTGGTTGGCAACGAGGCCGCCGATTACTGGACGCGCACATATGGACTCGCTGCTCCGAATACACTTATCAAAGTGATCACGGAGGCCATGACTAAGACGGCGCGCACAGGCTCGATTGTGCGAGTACCCTTGCCTATCGGGTCATCATCGGCTTCCGAAAGGGAAATACTGAAGAGCCCGAACACGGGCGTTACCGCTGCACCATCATCCGCGACTCCACTCTCCGTTGGACAAGTGAAGACAACAAAGACACCAGGTGAAGCGGCGGCGGCTTATTTCCCGAATACCGTCTTGCTGACTCAAGACGGAACGCCCGTTCACTTCTTTGATAACCTGCTGAAAGGGAAGACGGTCATTGTTAACTTCATGTTCACAACCTGCACTGGAATCTGTCCGGCGATGACCGCGAATCTCCTGAAGGTCCAGGCGTATCTCGGTGACCGAGTCGGCAAAGACATTAATATGATCTCGATCAGCGTCGATCCAAACGTTGATACGCCGGACGCACTCAAGAAGTATGCGACCAATTACAAGATTAAACCGGGATGGTATTTCTTGACCGGCAACAAAGCCGATGTAGATCTCGTGCTGCGCAAAGTAGGTGGATTCGTCGAAGAAAAGAACGACCACTCCGGCGTGCTCATTGTCGGCAACGTTGAGACAGGCGAGTGGCTGAAGGTGTTCGCAATGGCGCGGCCGGCCGAGATCGCAGACTCAGTTATGAAGCTCGCTGATTCAAAGCGGCGCTAACCCGGCCAGCGCAAGTCAATTCTCGCTCGACGAAAGAAGACGGGTGAGCGCTTGCCTTCCCGCAACGAGATGGAATCGCCTTCCAGGAAAATTCAACTTGTTCTCACCGTCGCGGCCTTCGCCGCAATGGTCTGTTTGATATCTGTGTGTCGCGTGGCCGCGCAGGCTTCGAAAGAGCTCACGTCGCAGGAGAAGCGAGGGAAACAGATCTATCTAACGGGTGAGAGCGAGGGCGGCGAGATCATAGCCACGCTCGGCAGTGGCGACCTGGAATTGCCGGCGGGTTCTTTCCCTTGTTCGAACTGCCACGGATTGAGAGGCGAGGGATCGAAAGAGGGAGGCATCCAGCCGCCGCCGCTCGACTGGGCTTCGCTTCTGTCCCCACGCCAATCTTTGCTCACTCGCAATGACCGCGGGCGATACTCAGAATTGTCTCTGGCTCGCGCGATCAACCTCGGTCTCGATTCGAGTGGGGGTCGGCTGCACCCCGGGATGCCGCGTTATAAGATGACCGCGGCTCAGATGGGTGACTTGATTGCTTATCTCAAGAAGATAGGCAAGGAGTCCGACGGTGATCCCGGTTTGAGCGAAGATGCTATCAGATTGGGCACGGCGCTTCCGATTAGTGGGCCGCTTGCAAGAGTCGGCGAGGACATAAGAGCGGCTCTGGGAGCCTGTTTCGCGGATGTCAACTCACAGGGCGGAGTCTATGGCCGCCGAGTCGAGCTTCTAGTCGAGGACTCGCAAGGCGATAGCGCCGGCACCGCACAAGCTACGCGAAAGCTGGTCGAACAAGACAAAGTGTTCGCGCTTCTGGGGAGCTTTGAGCCGCAAGGGAGTGATGAGACCAACGAGTTCCTGAGGCGAAGCCAAGTGCCACTGATTGGTCCGGTCACGCTTTCGCCGCGCTTGCCACCGGTGCCGAACCGCTACGTTTTCTATATGCTTCCGAGCTTTGCCGATCAGGCGCGCTCACTTGTGGACTTCATCGGTTCCGACGAGAGCCGGCCGAAAGCAAGGCCCGCTTCGCGGCTGGCGGTGGTGTACGGCGATGACGACTTTGATCGGGACGCGCTCGCAGGGTTAAAGTCCCAGTCAAAAATGTACTCGATGGAAATAGTCGTCGAGCAGGGCTACAAGTCCGGCGCTATTTCCGCCGCAGCAACCGTAGCGTCATTGGCCGCGAAAAAACCTAACTACGTTTTCTTCTTCGGCGGAGCCAACGACATGACACCCTTTGCCGAAGAAATGGATCGGACAAACCTGGATGCCGGTCTACTCAGCTCAGCGGTGATGGTCGGGCGCGAGGCCTTCAGCATGCCGCCTGCCGTTCTGGCGCGTACCTATCTCTCATATCCTATCTCGCTCTCGGATCGAGACGACTTGTCCGAGTTCGTCGAAGTGATGCAAAGAGCAGGTGTGACTTTGCGAAGCGCAGCATTCCAGGCAGTGGCCTATGCGGCGGCGAAAGTTTTCGTCGAGGCGGTCAAGAATAGCGACAGGCAATTCAGCCGGGCTGCACTTGTCAATTCGCTCGAACACCTGCAAAACTTCAAGACCGGAGTCATTGGGCCGGTGACGTTTGGACCTAATCGCAGAATAGGCGCAGCCGGTTCTTACATTGTCGGAGTAGACGTGACTAAGAAACAATACGTTTCAGTGACCGCGAGAATCGTGCCGAAGCGAAACAACGAGTAGCCTGAGGGCCGTGGTTAGTGGACAATGGCTGTTTCCTGGCAGTCATTGCCCGGTTACACTGGCTGAGACGTGCATCGGAGGGTTTGATGAACAGGATTCGACTGTTTCTGATTAACGTACTCATAATTTCTGCCGTCGTCGCGGAGATTGTTGTGGCTTCGCCCAACACGCACGCGAGCGCGGACGCGGCTGACCATCGCGCTACTGAGCAATCCGTCGGGCCCCAACCGTCAAAGCCTCCCGATAAAAAGCAAGAGGACTGTGGCTGCGAAGCGAAAACTCCTGTTGATGTGTTTGCGATTGTGAATGGCGTCAAGATCGCGGCAAAGGATGTCGATGAGCCGATCAAAGACCGAATCAAAGAACTCGAGGGGCAGGTAATCGAAGCGCGAAAGCACCAGCTCGATCTCGAAATCAATTCGCGATTACTCGATGCAGAAGCGAAGCGGCTTGGAATCAGCCCTGAGCGATTGCTCGACCGCGAAGTAACACAGAAACTAAAGGGCCCGACCGAGGCCGAGGCGCGAGCCTTCTACGATCAGAATCGAAGTCGCATCGAGGGTGAATTTCAAGACATTAAAGAGCAGATCATCGGTTACCTGCGCGATCAGCGGCAGCAGGCTGAAGCGAAAAAGCTGGCGGATCAGTTGCGAGCTTCGGCAGATCTGAAAATATTGACCGCTACGGTGACGCCGCCGGAAACAGATGCCGATCGCGGGCGAGTGCTTGCTACCTTAAACGGAAGGTCGATCACATCGGCCGATATCGAGAATGCCTTGAGGCCTCTTGTGTACAGCATTCAGGATCAGGTCTACTCTGCGCGCAAGCAGTCGCTTGATGTGAAGATCAACGACGTACTTCTCGATCAGGAAGCGAAGAAGAAGAATATTACCGCCGAGGCTCTGTTCGATGCCGAGATACTTCCTCGTGTTAAGCAGGTGAGCGAGATGGATGCCCGCGCTTTCTACGAAAAAAACAGGGACCGTGCGCGAGGAAGCTACGCGCAGCTTCGCTCGCAGATAATTGAATATCTGCAGACTCGCGAACAGGGCGCGGCCGCAGCGGCTTACGCGGAACAATTGAGAAAGGGAGCAACGGTGCAAGTCTTCTTGAGACCACCTGACCCGCCTGTGCTGGAGGTCTCAATCGAAAATCGCCCGTGGACTGGCAGCGCCAACGCTCAAGTCACGATCGTCGAATTCACAGACTTCGAATGTCCGAGTTGTGCGGCGACTCAACCGGTCCTGGAAGAGCTGATAAAACAGTACGGTGACAGGGTAAAACTCGTGGCGCGCAGCTACCCTCTCGATCAGCATAAGCATGCCTTCAAAGCGGCGGAGGCCGCTGAAGCCGCGCGAGAGCAGGGCAAGTATTGGGAATACACCGCCCTCCTGTTCAAGAACCAGAAGGCGCTTGAAATCGACAAGCTCAAAGAATACGCAAGCCAGCTCGGTCTCGATCGAAAGAAATTCGACGATGCGTTGGATTCGGGAAAGTTCACCGACGCTGTAAAACACGACGTGGCTGAAGGAGACAAGCTCGGCGTTGACGCAACTCCGACCGTCTTTATCAATGGCAAGCGCGTCATTGATAAAACACAAGATGGCTTGAAATCGGCCATAGAAGCCGCTTTCACGGAAGGTTCTAAAAAATAAGCTCGCTTTTTTCGACGAAGAATCGCCGATCAACCCTGCGGTTGTGGCGGCTGTAGCCGCGCCCTCAACGTTTCAACGTCCTGGCTTATTCTCGACGCATCGGGCGCATTGGGCTGAAGCTGCAGGTATATATTCAGCTCGTTGATTGCGTCTTTGAACTGGCCCTGAGATTCGTAGGCATAAGCCAGAAACTTGTGCGCGTCTACCAAACCTGGTTCAAGCGCGAGCGCCGTCTTCAACAAACGCATGCCCACATCATTATTCCCCTTCTTGATCAGCGTGCCGCCGAGATGAAAATTGATCATCGCGTTTTCGGAATTGAAGCTTAGCCCGCGTTGGAAGCACGCAATCGCCCGGTCATAGTTCTTTACCCCGGTGTCGAACGTGTAGATCATTCCCAGAGTGTCCCATAACGGCGGAAACGTGTCGGTTATATTCATTCCTTGTTCGCAGAGCTCGAGCGCTCGATCCAACGGGGAACGATCGGCGGTCACGGGATTCACTGCCGCTTGATACTGGTAGATGAGGACGTACGATGCCGCCAGGTTGCTGATGACGATCACGTTCTTAGGATTCATTTTCATGTATTGCTCGAGCTCACTTGCGGCGTTCACGTAGTCTGCATGAAGAATGTACTTGTGCCCTAGGATGAAATGTGACATCGCTTGCTCTGACGCCGTCTGCGCGCCGTGACGCCATACCGTCATATCGTCTCTCCAGGTCGCATTCTGCGCCAGGCTTTTCCCTGCGAGCAATAAAACAAAGAAACCTGCGAGCGTAGCCTGCGCGAGACGCCGATTGCGCATGCGAAGCAGTCTTTCAACCGGAACTTTGGTGAGGGCCATCGCGACGAGAAGTGAGAACCCGATCGACGGAAGATAAACATAACGTTCCTGCACAAGAAAGTCTTCAGTGAACGCGCTTAGATTAAGGACCGGAAGCAGATTGACGGCAAACCAAAGAATCGCAAATCGCGCAACAATCGACTGTCGCAGGCGCCACAATCCGTACGCGAGCGGAACCAGCCCAAGAACAGGCAAGAGAAAGCGCACGTCGAGTGGACTCTTGACCAAAGTGGTTGCGTGAAAAAGCGAGAGATCGATGGGCCACAGCAGCAGCCCGATGTATTTCCAGATTACCAGCGGGATGGTCAGCAGTACCTTGTACATGCTGTAGGACTTGAAGCCGCCGTTGTTGAGCGCGAAGCCCAGCGCGTAATATCTTGCCGTAAAATACAGCGCGGACACCACAAGAAATGGCGCGCTGTGCTTAATTGCCGGCTTGATCCTTGCGCGAAAGCTGTCACCTTGATTGGTTATGAAAAGTTCATAGGCTACGATTATGATTGGCAACGCAACCGCAGGCTCTTTGATGAAAGCGGCTACTAAGAACAAAGCAAGCGAAGTCGCAATTGACTTGGTTCGCTTATCTTCCCGATATCGGATGTAGAAATAGAGCGACGAAAGCATGAACACCGCAAGCAAGGGATCAGTTACACCACTCACCCATGCTACGGACTCGCTTCGCAATGGATGAACGGCGAAGAACAGCGAAGCAATCGCAGAAAGGCGGATATCTTTTGTGACTTTTTCGATCACCAGGAAAACGAAATATACGGCAAGGACGTGCAGAGCTACATTCAGGAAATGCCAGCCTGGAGCCCAAGCGCCAAAGAGCTTCCACAACAGCATCAAGTAAATCATCACCACCGGGCGATAGTATGAAGTTGAAGGCTTGTCTTGTTCGTTTGGATCCTTATCTTCCTGTGCTCGCCAATACCAGGCTTCAGTGACCAGCGCTTTCGGGATGTTGCCCAGGTTGCGAATGAAAGTGTTGTTTAGAATTTGAGTAGTATCATCGTAGGCGAAGCCGTTGAGGATCGAATTGGAGAACGCAAAGAAGGTAACACCCAAAACCATCATTATGACGAGGCTGCGCGGAGATGTGAGCTTGCGCGACATCGTCTTCTGACGAGACTGTTCTTTTCCAGCGGCATCTTCCTTATTACGTTTCTTCCGCGAACGATTTTTATTGCTCAACTTGAGTTCCTACTTGTATTAAGTGGAATTGTTCAATTGAATTCAAACAATGGTTGTGCCTGCGGCTCGAATCCGGATTGAATTCGTAGTGAAAAATAGTATCGTCGCCGCGAATCGAGTGTCAACTTCAGCGGATGATCGCTCCGCGCGCCATCGACTGAGAGACCAATGACAATAGAAAGGCGCGAGTTTTAACCCGCGCCCTGAGGATCTGAGGGTAGTAAAGTTCAAAGGCAGCTTCGGAGCTGGCGAAGGTATCGCTCAGGCTCATTCGAGATACTTTTCCCGGTGCACCTTTTGTGTAGGGAGTGGTTGCTACTCTATGTTAGTTACCCTCCCGTTTACGAAAGTAATTTTCGAATCCTGGTACACATATATTCTCTTCGAGCCGAGATTGACAACTCGCCGAGGCTTGCCGAGAACCGCCACAACTTCATCGGTTGTCTGGCCCAGTGTAACGTTTACCGCCGCTGCAGTGGGGATGCTTGAATTTCCAACGTTCCCGGAGTTATCTGCGCGCTTTACTTCGTCTAACACGCTTTGCTCTATTGTGTCCGCTGCCCGCGATTGCTGTTGGAGTTCATCGGAGACGTTCGCGTCCGGTGGCGGCGCGATCGGCGCGAAGGGAGCTTCGACCGGGGGAGCTGCGGCCAAGGGAGGCGGCGCCGGCAGCCCGCCCTGGTGACCCTGAAGTTCTTGCAGACCTTGATCGATGTTTGCTCGCATATGATTCTGCATCTCCTGCAAGTCTGTGATCTCGATTGAGACCGTAGTGCCTCTTACACAATTTGGGTTCTTGCTGGCAAGCACCTCAAGGTACGCGGAGGTCGATTCCTGCGAAGGCGCAGCGCTGAGTCTGAGCACATCGCCTGCCGTTAGTCCGGCCTGCTGCCCCTGGCTGTCGGTGACCTCGAGAGGACCGGCTACAACGAAAACGTGTGGATGGCTTGGACTGACGTCGGCAAGGATTCGCGGAAGGCCGCTCGAGTTTATGTCCAAATCGCCGCCCTGCGTGACTGTCTGGCTTTCGGAGTTTTCCAGCGCAAGCTGGCTTTGAACCTCATTGGCGATAGCCTGCTTGACCTCGGGCGTAAGAACGACCTGGTCGGCCGAGTTCGTGCCGGCGAAGGCAAATGCCTGGTCATCAACTCGCTGTTGATAAGCGTCCTGGAGACTCGCTGCAATGAGATAATCCGTCAACCAGAACGAGGCTCTGGGATAGACCGCGTAGGGAGTGAAGTATCCTCCATAGTATCCATACCATGGATTTCGCGCCCAGCCCCAAGTGTAACGTATCGGTGTTCGCCACGGGTTATACACCCACCCGTAGAATGCGGGTCGGTAGTAGCGGTAGGGCCTGTACCCTTCCAGGTAAAGCCCACGGTAAGGATACCTCTGATAGTACCGAGCATAAGGGTGGCCAAGGTAGAAATACGTCCTGCTGGCAAACTCGCGATTGCGGTAGATGAAAGGACGCTGGACATAGCCGTATCCACCGCGATATGCGACGATGCGGGAATGATCGACACGGTCAACCACAATTCTTCGCGACCCGCCCGGTCCATGGATGATCGTCATATCGCGGGCACGTACCTCGCGCACTCTGCCATCCCGTCCGAAGTGGGCCTCCGAACCATTGTGTCCCCGATAGGACTCGACCTTGCCGTTAGGTCCTCTCGTTATGCCAGGCTTCACGATGGTAATGTTAGTAGCCGACCCGGCCGCTCCGCTTGTCTTTCCAGCCTTGTGAGAGTTGCCCTCCACAGTGTTGGTTGTGTTGTTTCCAGCGGTGTTGTGTTTCCCAAATTTGCCGGTCGGGTCTGTTGCTCCAGTGTTGCCAGTTCCACCGGTGGTAATAGGGGTCGCCCCGCCAGTCGACTTCTTGCCCTTGTGACTTTCGCTCGCGGTACTCGTGGTATTTGTTTGACCGGTATTATTATTAGCGTTTGTACGAGTGCCATGGTGAGTTGTCTGAGCTGCACCAGAATCGCTGGTGTTGTGTTGTGAGCCTCCGGACTTGCCAGCCTTGTTTGCGCCACCGGTATTGCCAGTCGAACCATTGCTGGCTCCGCTGCCGGCGCCGGCACCTCTTCCGCCATTAGTACCTGGCGAAGGCTTCGGACTAGCAGCGGGCTTCGCGGCGGCGGAGTCTTTTTTCTTATTCTTGTTGTCGTCGGCCCGCAGAGCGGCGGGGAATATCATTAGCAACACGACGATTGCCAGCGAAATGTATCGGTGTGAGGCGTTCTTGTGAATCTCAAAGATTTTCATGGGGCTCCTTTTGGAAGCTACGTGGTGCTTCGTTGCTACATTGTTTCTACTTCAATCGCGACCTATTCCGAACAGTAGGGCTGGCTCATGGTAGTCTCCCTAAGAGCCATGAGTGTTGTGCGCGCTACAGGTATATCACAGTTGCCCGAAGCCCGGAAGCGCCGAGGACAGGGCTACGAGATCCCAACGTCACCACAACAGAAACACCTCAACCGAATCAAATGGAAATATAACAATCCCTCAAAGCGAATCATCACTAGTAGTCAGTCACATTGAAGTTGATGTTTGTAGTCCCGCCTTGAGGCGGAAGTTTTGTAAGATGGGTACAGACTTTCAGCCAAGGCCGGTACTGCGAAGAGTCCATCAATAGAAACGTGACTGACTACTAGCGATCTGGTGTTACGCGCCCCTAGTTATCCTTGTCCAGTGCTCAGTTTGGTTTCCAACCCTTGCCAGGCTTTCTCTCGGGTGCTGAGCTTTGGGGCGCGGTGCAGGTGTTGTTGCTCATGTCCCTATCGGTGATCTGGCAAGTAATCTTGCCACCTACCTTCATCAGAGTCGCAGTGCCCGCGCCCTTGCCCCCTTGGGCGGTAGTATCCCACTGAATGAGCAATCTGCGATCTCCCTTGTTTTGCTCGATACTCCCTGTGCCGCCTTTGACAGTCAGCGAGCCCTGACCGCTTGCAATAGGAGCTCCATCGCAGAAGAAGCTGTAGTCGCCAGTGGTCGTATTGATCAACACGAAGTTGCCGGAATTGCTCTCATCCTTTAGGCAAATGTCAAACAAGATATCGTTGATCTGGAAGGCGTTGAGAATAGCCGCCACCTCGCTCCCCGTCGTTACAATAACATCCCTGAAACCTAGCACCGCTCCAGGCGAAATGGTAATGTTGGCGGTAATACTAGTTTCGGACAAAACAGCAACGGAATTTGTTGTTATCGCAGTCCCGCTAAAGCTGACGCTCGATACACCATTAGCAAAATGTGTGTTCTCTCCGGTCAGGAGCAGACCCAATGTCTTGCCTCTAACACCGCTTGTTGGCCTAACGGCCACGAGACGAGCAATTGAGGATGGTGGCGCGGTCACTAGGAAGGGGCCCACTGTTGCCTCGGCGGCGATTTCTGATCCTGTCGTCACTAAGACATCGCGGAAACCGATGGTAGCATCGTCTTGCACCGTAATATTGGCTACGAGCGTCGTCTGACTCAATACAGTTGATGAATTCGTCGTAACGCCCGAACCGAGAGCGGCTACGGATCCGCCATTCACAAAGTGCGTATTGGCACCAGAGATGGTTACATCCAGTGTCTGCCCCTGCGCGCCCTGGGATGGAGAAATGCCGATGATGCTCGCGTTCACCGGAGGACCCATCAGATTGAATGCCCCGACGCCTATCGCGGTTTCAACTTCACCCGCGCCCAGACTTGTTGATACCGTTACGTCGCGGAATCCTTCGGCAGCACTTGATGAGATCGAAATGTTGACGATCATCTTCACCGGAGACAAAACGGAACTTGAATTGACTGTGATGCCGCCTCCGGAGAAGCTGATCGTACTGGAACTTTGAAAATTCGTGTTGGAGCCCGCGATCTCGACGTTCAATGTGCTCCCGAGCGGACCATCCCCTGGAGTTGCCAACCCTATTGCTGGGACAGCGGATGAGACAGCAAGATTCATCCCGGTGTTGATGTATCGTTGAGTTTCAGTGGAACTCCCAGTCTTGATTCCAGGTATTGCGGCAAAGAACCCGCCGCTTTCAATAGAAACCTCAGAGAACGTACGTACACCGTCCTCAGGCCCAAGTGTGCGGGGTGGTGGAAATTCATCGGAGTTCTCGGAGTTTGCCTGGGACGCTATCTTGGGTGTTGAAGAGGGAGGCGCCAGGGAGGCCGAAGAAATTCCGTCGCAGGTCCCTGACAAAAGCACGAAGATCCTGGCACCCTTGGAACGATACAGGTTCGTTACGGCGTCACGGTCAGGACCATCCGGCCGGGAATCGGCATCGGTAAATAACAATGAAACGCCGGGCACCCGTCCGTTCTGCTTTAGCAGCCTTCCTGCCGTCAGCAAGGCCGCGTTGGAGGATTCGGGACAGTCGCCTCCCCCGCTCGCGACTAGACCGTTGATGACAGTTTGTAATTTTACAGGATTGTCGCTGACCAGGCGTTTGGTGACATCATCCTTAAACGTCACGATCGCCACACTCGGAAAAGGAAGCCCTATCGCGCCAAGTGCCTGCAAAGTGCTAACAAACCCCGAGAGCGCCGTGCGAACCGCGCCTATCTCTTCTGACATACTTCCGGTGTCATCAACGACAAATGCCAAGTCAGCGCCTCCGACCTTGAAGTTTTGATTCGTGAGCGTCGTGCCGGCATTCACGGAGATGTTGACAGGAGAGTCCGGGATCTCTTCAGCGCAGGTGTCCTCGTCAGCCGGATTAAGATACTCGGTTGCAAAATTAACCTCGAACTTAGACGGCGGAGGGCCGAATCTGCCGATCGAAAAGTCGTTTGCTCCCATCGGCTCTACGACCACGTTATAAGATCCTGGCGGCAAGCCATTAATTACAAACGCGCCCTGCCCATTACCATCAAAACCGCTAAATCGGCTCAGTTGAATACTTGGATTTGAGGTATTTATCGCGCGGACGTTCGCACCGGTGACGGCTTCGCCGCCGAAGCAGCGCGAAACCGTACCGCTGATGCTGCCGAAAGAAGTAGTAAAAGCTGACTCAGGATAGAGTTCAGACAGCGCGGCCACGTCATCTGCCTCAAGTGTTCTGCGTGCGCTGCCTGCAACCGAAAACGGATGCATAGTTGGGACAGCATTCACGGCAATTGGATCTAGCGCATCGCTCGGAAACGAATCGCTGTTGTGCATGCCAACAGATGAGTGAGCCAAGCCCTGCATGTGGCCTAGCTCGTGTACGACCGTTGATGGTCGATCAAAGTCTGTCCTAACGCCATTCACCACAACGAACGCATCGGTGATTGCGCCCTGACCACCGGCGATCTCCTTTCGCATCGGGGTAAAACCGTTGATAGTTGCGGGGTTCAATCCGAGCGCGCTCAGAGCTGATCCATCCGCGTCGAATACGATCTCCTGCTGGCCATCTCCGCTCAACTTTCCCCAGGCGGTTCCAAGGTTGGCGCCTGTGAAATCGACGCTAGATGGCGCTAGAGTTCCGAGTACGTTTTGCGCCGAAGCCACATCGTTCCAGGTATTCACCGCAGTTTGAACCTCTCCCTGAAAGCTTGCCGGATCGCGATCGACCACAAGATTGAATGGAAGCGCTCTCCATTTGAGAACGAGGTTGGATGTTCCGCTTTGAATGTAGAAGAAGTGGTATGCGGCGGCGGGTTCCGCAGTAATCAGATAACAGAGCGTCAATAGCACACCCAGAGTGATATATGACTTTCGATTCTGGCCCCGCGAATGTTCTTCGGTTCTCATTGCCGTTCTCCTTTTAGGCACTACTATCTGATTGGTTCTGTTCCTGGTTACTTCGCCTTAGCGAGCGAAAGAAGAAGATCCTCAAGAGGAAGAAGAGAAGGCGAAGATGAGTACCGCAGTCCGTCTTTGGCGCGAAAAAGTTCCAGGCCGGTTGGGTTCGGTACGACAACCTCTCGATTGTCGAGGGGGCTGGTGCGAACTTCAAAAAGGTGGTCTGGGGTCATTGTTGGGTACCCATCGCTATTGTCTCGGCCCAGAAAGAGTACGTACTTATCCCCGGGGCTGAACTTCACGGTGACCGGACTTGTGATTTCTACGTCGCCTACGCGCCCTCCGAAAACTCGGAGCGTAAACGTCGCCCTAGGAAGACGGCCTTTCACGATTTGAATCAACTCAAAATCGAGAAAAGTGAAAATGTTCCCAGATCCTACCTCCCGCACATCCACAGAGATGCACTTCACCAACACAACCCTCGCGCTACGGCGAGCCACTTGAGCCGTAGTGAGGGGACTTGGTTCGTCCGCGCTTACAGGAAAGTTTTGAGGCCTTTGTTGGTCTTGTTTGGCCGTTTTGGACGAGGGATCCAACCGTGAGATCTCCGTGATGGAACGCTGCTTGGAGAACAATGTTTCGCCGACTATGGCAGCCAGCGCGAGTAGAAGCAAGATTCTGAGCAATAATCTATTCACGGTTAGGGACCTCTCTTTTTTCGGTTCTTAGGGTGAAGCCTCGCTCCGCAAGGTTCATTTCTCCTTTGGGAGTTAGTAACAACTATTCCTTCCGAAGTCGCGTCTCCGCGCTGAGCCAAACAGTCGATTACGGGAGTGCGGGTCCTTTATGTTTGACTCTTTCACTTGTGCGCAAGAGTATAACTAAGTTCACAATCCCGAATGTGCGATTGAAAACACACTTTTATCGATCTGAAAACACACTTTCATCGAGCTGAACCAGCTTGTGTATGAATCCAGAAGGTCTCAAGCGAACAGATCAGATGAGTCAGCGCGAACCGACACCTCGCTCACACAATCCCCTAGTTCATTGATTAGATACAGGACGTGATTGAGCGGTTTGCGGGCCGGACTCACCGGACGTTATCGTCTCCTCGACGCCTTGGTACTTCTAGAAGTCTCGCCGTAAAGGTGCCGGTCTTATTGGTAGTGCCAACGCCTTCGACGTTGTTAGTAATTTGCATTTCGCCGATCGCTCCTCTGTAAGTGCCGATGCCGCCGACCGCGGCAGTCAAGTTCACTACAGGCTGGGTGGCTCCTCCGCCGTCGATACCGCTTGCTATTTCGGGATTCAAGACTCCCTCGGCCATAATTGCACCATTGAAGTCCCTGATTACGTACACATCCTGCACCACAGCGGTGCCGCTCGTGTTAGCAAGTTTGATTCCCGTTCTGTAGAACTTTCCTGTTGCGTCGTTCAACTTTTGTCCACGTTCGTTGACGAAAGCAATGTCGCCCTCAACCGTGAATCCGGCACCAGCTGCAATGCTGGCTATGCTGAAAGTTTGGCCCGCGACCGGCGTAACGGTCATTATTGCTCCCTCAAATCCGCCGACTGATTGAGCCGCTCCAGTTCGTGCAGAAATCTGCCATACGCCAACAGCGACGAGACACATAATTAGGCCTAAGCCCAACAGACGCTTCCCACTAACAAACGATTTCACTATGCTCATGATTGATCCTTTCTCCTTTTTCAGTCTTTGCTTGACATTTGTTTGCTAACTTTCGATTTCGCTTAAAGCGAAGTGTAGAACCGACACAAAACTTAATCTGACCTTCAATGTTCTAATGTATTCACAGGCGCGGTTAACGGGCCTACAACAAAACGTCAGTACAACCTGTGTGGCGGGACGAGATACTCAGCCCCTTGAGTTGCGCTACGGGAGTATAACTAAACTCACCTCTCAAAGTGTGCGAGTTCAAGCACATTAACCAGTAATGGATTCAACATACCTCTTCACGATTTGTTGAGCGTGCTCGCGCGTACGCCCAATCGCCAAGCTTTGGAGCTTTTTGAGTAGATCGCGATGGCTTCGCGCGTGGCCTGAGTGTTCCGACCATGCAATTCTCCCCGAGTGGTATCGCCATAGAACAAAGCTCTCATCGAAGACGCCAAGAGAGTCATAGTCTCGGAAGGCGATCTTGATTCCACTAGCAGCTTCATCGCCGACGACAACGAGCTCGATCCCAAGCCCTGGATCCGCAATCATCTTGCACAAGTTCTCGAGACAAGCCCTTCGGACGCCTTGTGGGATGGTCGCGTATTCATTTTCCCCTCGGGCCATTTTCTCTATGTCCGATGCGAAGATGAACTGAATTAGCCGACGATTCTTGCGCCTGGAATCTAGTAGACGTTTTCTTCTTGCGTTTCCGATGTTGTCATAGACTTGCACGATCTTGCGCTTCTCGTCGTAGGCGCCCAATACATCAAGCTCCTTGAATAACGCTTCATGATGCTTATGCATGAACTCGGGAGTTTCCAGCGAGCAGATCAGATACTCAGCCCAAACAAGCACCTCGGTCGCGTTGTCCTCATGTTCGTTGATCAAGTGCAAGATGTGATGAGCGCGTTGCGGGTCGGCCAACGGATCCCATAGCACGAGGTCGCGACTGTCATCGGCGCCCGCAAGCCATTCGGACGAAACCTGTAACACGCTCGCAAGAACCTGAAGTTCGGGATGGCTTATCACTCGCGCGGCCGACTTTCCGGGATGAGCTTTGCAGTGCATCAGGATTTTCGCGATGCGTTCCCGCGTGATCGGTGGCGCAGTTTGCTCAGGGAACAAACTGTGAGACGCACCAGTACACCTGGCCGCAAGCTCCGTTTGATTCAAACCAAGCTCGTTCATTCGGCTTCGCAGACGTCGAGCTATCCGCGGGATGCGGCCCTGCAACTCTCCCGAGAAACGCGACGCTCTCGGCATTAGCCAGCTGGCCCGACTTAAGGCGGTCATAGCTAAGAAAACAACCTGGGTAGCGTCTGACCTGGCATACGTAATCGACGAAGCTCCATAGCCGGGGAACCCCTGGGTCGCATCGGGACCGCGCTTCGAATCTGCGGCCCGCACAATGCGTAGCTACTACCCCGGCTATGAAGCTCCGTCTGGTAGTAATGGCTGTCACACAAGCGAACTCGAAGTCGAGATGTCCCCCGAGAAGGGATTTCCAGTCGGGGAAGCACGCATGCTCGCCATTCGCTCGATACAAGCACCAATACCGTGACTCTCGGCCAGTCAAGAAGACCGGCCTCGAAATCACCCACATGCTTAAAGTGTAGGAAAGCGGTGAACTATCGCAGGAGAGTGAAAAAAGATTGAAAAAAAATTGGCTGATCGCGCGCCCGGTTGCATTTGGCCCGCAACCTGAAGAGAATCGTTTCGCGCAAGGATGCCAAGGTTCCGCAAACAACGCCAAGTGAATGGATCATCCGGCGTGAAAGCGCTGGACTAGAGAAGGGATTCCGTCGGTAGTCTTCTGGGAGTGACAACGTGAAAATACTTTTCCTGGCGGCGAATCCGGTAGACGTCGTTAGTCGCCTGCGAATCGACGAAGAGATTCGTGAGATTAGTCAGAAGATTCGCCTGGGCACGCACCGGGATCACTTTGAACTCGTTCCGGAGTTGGCGGTGAGGGCCGGCGATTTGCAAGCGGCGTTGCTCAGGCATCAACCCGATATTGTCCACTTCAGCGGACACTGCAGTCCGTCCGGCGGCATCATGCTCGAGGATGAAAATGGAAATCGTAAGTTAGTCGATAGAGAAGCACTCGCCAAGCTGTTCAGTATACTGAAGGGCAATATCCGGCTCGTTGTCCTGAATGCGTGCTACGGGAACGAGCAGGCTGAGGCATTTGCTAATACGATTGATTTCACGATCGGGATGAACACAGCGATAAAAGATAAGGACGCGACCCTCTTCGCGGTACACTTTTATCAATCACTGGCATTCGGCTGCTCAGTGAAAGAAGCTTTTGATCTGGCGCTGAACCAACTCAATCTTGAAGGAATCGACGTTGCGCAGGGACCGGTACTGCTGGTGCGAGATGGCGCAAACGCGGAGCGGTCTCGACTCGCCGAGCCATCTCGAGGCGCCGTAGCTGGTGCTTTCTTACCCTGGCTTTTGGGCAGCATCACACTCAGCCTGACCACAGATATCTTGCGCCGGTTTCTGAGCGATGGTTGGCCGGACATTGCTGTGAACATCGTGCTATCCGTTTTTGTCCTGCTCGCAATCGTGGCCGTTGCCATCACGATTCTGTCTCTGATACGCCCAGCCAATGCATTGGTTATGAAGGTTGCCGGCTCACGTGGCTTTAATGCACGCAATCAGCGGCCAGTCATTCTAATGGGCATCGGTCTGGTCATTGCTTTGGTAGTATGGTTCTATCTTCCGACCTTTGCTCGTTACTACAACGAGCGAGGCGCCGAGTTCCAGTATCGTGAAGAACCGGATATGTCACGCGCGCGCAAATCGTATGAGCAAGCAGTGAGGCTAATGCCGAGTTACGCGCAGGCGCACTACAATCTGGCTGCCGTGCAGGAAGACTTGTGGCCCGAGAAATCTATGGAGGAATACCTTTTGGCAATTAGGTACGACGATCACATCTATCCGGCCTACAATAATCTGGCGCGCTTGTACATTCTGAAGGGGAGGAACGATGACTATGAAAGCGCCCTGAGTCTTCTAAGACAAGCAGAAGATTTGGCTCCGCAAGACGAGAACGTGCAGTACTCGCTCGACAAGAATCTGGGCTGGGCTAACTATGCCCTCAGGCACTACGCGATGGCTGAATTGTATTTGCGGAGAGCGATCGCGTTGCGCACCGAAGGAGGCGGCGCGGCTGCGCACTGCCTTTTGGCATACGTGCTGAAGGAACAGGGCAAGGCTGGAGTGGCTGACGAGTGTTTTGATTGCGTGAGTCTAGCGCCGGGAGAAAAAGATGTTGAGGCCGGATGGTTAAGCGATGCTCAGGAATGTTTGAAGAAAGGGGGCGGCAAGTGATGGCTAACACCTTACTGCAGCCGCTTCGGCTTGCCCTCGTGATCCTCATTTTCGTTTCTTGCGGAATCGGGGTCGTCATCGCGCAGTCACATGATACCGATTCGATTTTAGGACGAGTAATTCTGATAGAACCCAAACAACCAAAGGGCGCTCTTAAGGTCAAACAGGGCAAGCGCGTCGATCCGGTAAATGCAGTTGAAGGAATGTTGGTTCGTAGAGGGTATCTATTGATCCTGAATCCTACGGCGAGAGCTACGATCATTTGTGGCGACGGCTATAAGCGAGAGCTTGCGCCTGGTCCTCAAGGGTGTCCGTGCACGAAGTCCTGCACACCTGAAGTCTGCGGGATCCGTTACGACGGCAGCACGATTAGCGGTACGCGCGGGCCTGATACGGATGCGGGTTTATTCCCGGTGGTGATTTCGCCGCGAAAGTCGATGCTGCGAAACCTGCGACCAACGATTCGGTGGGCGCCGATTGCCGGCGCAAAGGATGGCACGACCTATAGCGTGATCCTGTTCGGAGAAGGCATGAAAGTTATTTGGAGTAGAAACGTCGTCTCTGGGACGTGGCTCATCTATCCCGACAAGGAACCGTCGCTGACAAATGGACAAACTTATAAAGTAGTCGTCACCTCAAATGGTCTGAGTTCTGAACAAGACCACTCTCCGGGCCTTGGCTTTACGGCGTTGACGGCAGATCAAGCGCGGGCCCTGGCCGATGACGAGACAAAGAGAAAACAATTGAAGTTACCCGAAACGCAGACTCGTTTTCTGATCGCCAATCTATACGCCGGCAGAGAGTTGTATGCGGAAGCCATCGAGCAGCTACAAGAGCTCCACACAACAATGAAAGAACCTGCGCTCACTGGGATGCTGGGAGATTTGTACGCGACGATCGGCTTGAATCGAGAGGCAGCGAAGTGGTACTTGGAAACCCTTGGTGTGACTCCCGCAGACGATCTAGAGGGAATGGGGGCGACACAGAAAAGCTTGGCGCAGGTGTATGAAAACCTGGGAATCTACGACAAGGCGATGGCTCAATTGAAAGAGGCGATAAAGGCGTATAGGCGGTTGGGGAATAGAGCAATCGTTCGCTTGTTGTTCAATGAGGAAAGACGCCTGGAAGAAACGAGGAGACGTCAATGAGCGGACGCTTCAGCCTACGAAGATTGAATGCCGTTCCGGTAGTTCTGGTCGCTCTGCTGTTTGTTCTTCCGGCACCGGCAAACGGCGGCGCAATCCGATCGGTGGACCGTGATCTACTTCGGTATTTCCTGGCTCAAAGTCCTTTTGATGGAATCAAACTGTTAGCGGAGGGACAGTCGCTGGTGATGCAGCAAACTACTCAAGCCAGCACCGAAGCCATTGCTAAATTTAAGGAGGCGTTTGCGTCCTTTCAAAAGATAGACTTCAAGTTTGGAATGAGCGGCGCGCGCCTCTGGGAAGGAATAGCTTACGACTCGATCGGGAAATCGAAAGAGGCGCTGAATGCCTTCGTCGACTCCTCGCGTTATCTCAAGGAATCAGGGTTTGGGTTTTTGGATCCAATCCAGCAGGCCATTATCGGCGTTACTTATGGAAGCCAAGGCGAACCCGAAAAGGCGATCGACCTGCTGAGCAACGTGCTTCCTACGCTAAGAGAGGCTAGAGTTCCGCGGTTTCTCGCCTTCGCCCTCAAAGGATTGGGCGACGCGAATGTGCAGATTGGCAAGAAGCATGAAGCACTCGTTGATCTCAACGAGGCCCTCAGCCTTTATCGGGAGATGGGAGACTGGCTGCACGAGGTTCAAGTGTTGCCGTTGATAAGCGCGCTGAAATCCTCGCTTGGACAATCGACGGAAGCGATGGAGTTTGCGCGAGCTGCCGTTGACCGCGCTAAAGAAAAAGCTTCCGCGGATTGGGAGGCGTATGGGTATTTAGCCGTCGGGGCATCATTTGCTTCCGCCGGGAACTTGTCGGAAGCTTTTAAGGCGTACAACCAGTCGTTAGAGTTGCTGAAGAGAACGCGAGACGACACAGGGCAGGCCACAGCACTCAACAATCTGGGCTTGATAGAAATTTCTCGCGGAGACTTCGACCGCGCCCTGGATTACTTTGAAAAAGCCCTGAAGCTGGCCAAGTCGGGCGACGATCCAAAGCTTGCAGCTTACGCTACAAACAACATCGGTACTATATACTACCGTCGCGGCGACCCTGTTAAAGCGTTTCGATACTTTGAAGAGGCGCTCGCCGTTGCCCGTCTCCATAATGACAAACGATTAAAGGCAGCTGTTCTCTCCAGCATGGCCGATGCTTATTTCCTGACCGGCAGTAGTGAATTGGTGCTGAAAACGCTCAAAGAAAATGCCGACGTATTCAGGGAGATTGAAGAGCCTGCGCACGAGTCGGAAATCTTGATCAGCTTAGCCGATGCCTATGGTGCGCTGGGACGCCATCAAGAGGCGCTCGACTTGTTGCGCCGCGCACTGAAATCGAGGCGGATGGCAGGAGACACGGGCCGTGAAGGTTATGTCCTCAGAGAGATGGGCCACATTTACGCTAATGCGGGAGATCGGGACAACGCGCTGAAGCACTATTCGGAAGCGCTCTCGAAATTGGAGGCGGCCGGAGATGCAATAGGACAGACGGACGTTTACGCCGCGATGGGCGCACTATCAGTTTCTAGTGGCGAATATCGAAAGTCGGAGGATCAGTTAACCAAAGGGCTTGCTCTGGCTCGAACAGCCAGCCTCCGCCAATTCGAATTTCTGATTGTGATGCTGCTCGGCTTTGCGCACGAAAAGCAAGGAGAGTTGGCTCAGGCCGAAGAGTTCTACGATCAGGCAATCGCTCTCGGCGAGTCGCTGCGGTCATCTGCCCGCATCGAGGAGCTCAAGACTGGAGTGAGCAATCTTTCAGCGAGCCTGCTGGCGCCGGCGATCCTTCTTAAGTTCAAGCTCGGTAAATGGTCAGAGGCGTTCGCTCTAACTGAAAGGGCGCGCGCCCGAACATTTCTCGATCAAATGCATAGCGCTCATATCGATATCCGCGGAGGCGATCCCGGTCTCGCCAACCAGGAACAATCCCTGCGCTTCGAGATGAGCTCCCTGGAGGAAAAACTCAGAAGGGAGCGCCGGGAAAATCCGCGCTCAGAGGCCTCGGCATTGATGGCGACAGGCCTTAAAGAAAAGGAAGAGACCTATAACACGGTGCTCATGAGATTGAAGGCGAGTAATCCAAACTACGCCGAGCTGCAAAGCTACTCTCCAACATCGTTAAACGAAATCCAACGGCTTCTCGGCCCTAAGATCACCTTGATCTCATATTTCGTCACTGCCCAAAAGACTCTCGCCTTCGTTGTTGGCTCGGATTCTCTTCATGTAGTGGATATTCCCGTTAAAGAAACGGACTTGCGCGCCGCAATCGACTGGTTTCGCGGCTTCGCGAGTTTGCGCGATCCGCAGCCTCAGAGCCTGAAGCAGCTCCACGACTGGCTCGTTGCACCCATCAGACAGTACATCAAAACCGCCAACGTGGTCATCGTGCCTCATGGCATCCTGAACTACGTGCCGTTCGTCGCGCTAACCGACGGCCGGCGTTATTTTGGTGACGACCATGCCATATCCTACCTTCCGAGCGCTTCCATCCTGCAATCGCTGCGACATCGAATCCACGGCAGCCGCGATCGAGTCCTTGCGGTTGCACAGTCCCGGGCGGCGGGCCTTCCTTCGTTGCAGTTTGTTGACGAGGAGGCCGCTAGCGTAGCGAAGGTCTACCGCACGCAGCCGCTTTTAACGAGCCGGGCTACAAAAGCGGAGTTCCTCAAACGAGCAAGCGATTACAAAGTCCTACATATCGCCGCCCATGCGGAATTGAATGCAGTCAGCCCTCTCTTCTCACGAATCCGCCTATCGCCGGACGACAATGACGGCGGAACAATCGAGGTACGAGAGATCTACGGCATGGATTTGGCCAAAACAAACCTTGTGGTGCTGAGCGCATGTGAAACGCAACTGGGAGCTCTGAGCAAGGGAGACGACATCGTCGGACTCAACCGGGCCTTTATCTATGCGGGAGCCTCCTCCGTGATCGCCAGCCTCTGGACCGTGAATGATGAGGCTACGAGTCTATTGATGAAGGAATTCTATCGTCATCTGAAGGAAGGCATTAGTAAAGCCGCTGCACTAAAAGCGGCGCAAGCTGCGACTCGAAAGAAGTTTCCGCACCCGTACTACTGGGCGGCTTTTGTTCTCAACGGTGATCCCGGAGAAGATAGAGGCGAGAGTTTTGCCAAGGGTCGATCTTCTGTTGAAGGCGCTAAGCGATTTCGATAGTTATGTCGGCAATATTACCTTGACGATACTGCCACGGGACCGAGACCTGAGCGCCGACTTCGGTTTCAGAAATTTGCCGCAGCGTCAACTCCTCACTCAGCGCGCCCAGACGGAAGTGGAGCCGCGCGCCTTCAAAGTCCATTTCGGTCGTAGAGAAATGAATCGTCAGGTCGGCATTCTTTTCCATCGTTGCGTATGCTTGAAGTTTGCCGTCTTCGCTCTGCCAATGCCAAACCTCTTCGCCTTGATCGCGCTCGCCTCGCAGCGCTCCCTGCCGGAAACAAATCCGCCAGTTTGCTATCATCTGCCGCAGGTAATCGCCGAGCCGTTCTCGCTGGGTGATCTCGGTAGCGGTTTGCGCGGTCCGGCCTGGCGGTCTTTGCGTAGGCCCGGTTTGTTCGATGAGCTGTTCGACCAACGCAACATCTTCAGCCGTTATCACGCTCTGGCTTAATACTGCGTTCTCTTCTCGCAGCAGCGACAGTTGCCGTTCGCAAATGAAGCACTGCTTCAGATGCGCCCCCATTCTCGCGCGACTGATCGGGTCGAGCTCCTGGTCGCAGTAGGCGATAAGCTCGCCTTCGGTCAAATGAATTAACTTGAGATTCCTCAACTCATTTTCCAGATCGTCTGTCTTCATCAGGTGGCCTTCTCTTGTCGCTCAGCAGTTCTCGCAGCTTATGGAGAGCACGCTGTCGAATCTTGGTGACGTTGCTTGGCGTGAGTCCAAGTCTGTCGGCGATCTCTTGAGCGGACTGATCCTCCAGATAGTAGCAGATGATAACCAGGGCTTCTCTTTTATTGAGCTTCGAGATTGCGTCCTGGACCAGAATCGTCGTCTCTGCTTGTGCTGCTTCAACCCGATTGGAGGGTGGGCGGTCTTGGGCATCGGGCAGTGGTCCGGCGAAGGCGATGCCCATGGCATCAATGGCATTCTCTATCTGTTCGATGGCCAGTCCGGTCTTCCTCGCGACTTCTTCGATTGTTGGGTTGCGCTGGAGCGTTTTCGTTAGTTCAGCCTCTGCTTCTCTGACGCTCCGGCAGATCTCCTCCTGGCGGCGAGCCAGATCGCGTGTCAGGTCTGAACTGTCAAAAATCGCACCAAGAATGTATGGCTTCGCAAAGGTCTTGAAGCTCACATGACGGCCGACGTCGAATTTTTTAACCGCCTTCATCAGTCCAATGACGCCATCATGCTTCAAGTCTTCGCGATTAGTCCATCCGGCGACCCAGGCGATACGTTTAGACAGGACGTCGACCAGGGGCAAATAAGACAAGAGTAATTCCTTGCGCGCCACTTCGTCGCCCCGGCCATAGCGCTCCCACAAACTGAGTTCCTCTTCAGTCATTCTTCCTTTGACGTGTGATGTAGGTCGCCAGCCCCAATTGTACACCTGCCTTAGCGAAGGGCCAGCCGCCGCGATCAAAAGCAAAAAAAATTTCTTCTCCTTGTCCAGTTACCGCTGGCTATTGCCCACAGGAAATCGAGGGCGGCCACGAGCCGGCTTCAAAGGAGAAAACAATATGAATAAGAATCGAACTTCACTGGGAACGCACGCTGGCGTTCTCTCGACGCGCAACCGGCAACTGTTACTGGCTCGCTTCTTCCTCCTGACGCTGTTCCTGGCAATAAGTGTGATGAGTCTTCAACCGAAGACCTCGCAAGCGGCTGACCAGAAATTGCGAAGGGTTGGCTTGACCAGCCATCAATCGAGGGCAGGTGCTCCGGATTGTAGTGACGACTGCCACCAGGCTTACGTTCAATGCTTAGCAAATGGCGGCCATTTCTGCGGTGTTCTGCTAGACGACTGCCTTTCGGGGTGCCCAACGACCAGATGACGAACAGTCGGCGGGATAAATATCGGGAGATTAACCCTACCCGACGTTTATCCCGCTCTATCGACTGAGTCCTAATGACTGGAGAGCTCAATGTGCACAACGATGAGCATATTCTCAATTGAGGTTTGAACCTCTTTGTTAGAGCTCACGAAACGGGACATGAAGATTTGGTCCGTGTGTTGGACTGAGTCTTCCAATCCAAACTTCTCTCTATGATAATTTCGGGTTTACACGCACATCACGGCGGTGTATCCTCGCTGCCATCCTTCCCCAGGGGTTTATCACGAATCTTTTTCGCGATGTGAAAGGCTTGATACCTAACGCCGCCATAAAAAACTGCGTCGCGTTCACTGCGATTGCCATCTTGCTGATCGCTGCTGAACCGCGTGCCTTCAGACAAGATGATCATGGAACAAACGAGCCGCAATCATCGGGAGTTGCAAACCAACCCGAAGAACTGTTCCAGGAAGCGTTGATTCGGTCTGATACTCAGGACTTCGCGACGGCGCGTATTCGGCTGCAACAAGCAATGGGTTTATGGGTGCAGTTGCGCGATCCGGGAAAAGCAGCGGAAGCGGCGCTGCAAATGGGCGACCACAGTAATCAAGCCGGTGAATACTATGAAGCTCTGTATTATTACAATCAGGCTTTGGACGTAAGATCGCTCCCCTCCACGTTCAAGCCGAATGCGTTTAATGCCATTGCCAAGGTCTACGCCGAGCTCTTTCGGGACGATCTGGCTACGCACTATTTCAGCGAGGCTCTCCTTCAGGCACGGCTCATCAAGTATCTCCCTGCGCAGACGCTTGCCTTGACTGGTTTGGCGAATCTCTACCGTCAACGGGGGGACAAAACGAAGGCTCTGGCGTGTATCTCACGCGCTCAGCGGCTGAATGATCAAAAGAACGTCGAGACGGAAGCAGCCCTACTGTACTTGTTTGGCGAGATCAAACAGGAAGAAGGGTCGGTGACAGAAGCGAAACGCGCTCTTGAAGATGCTCTGGCGATTTATGAAAAATGCCGCGACACCGCAGGTAAGATCAGGGTGTTATGCAATCTGTCAACGCTCTCGTTGCAAGCATTACATAAGCGAGTCGCACTCAACGAGGCTGAACAGGCTGTTGAGCTTGCAGAGAAGGAAGCGAAACGAGCACTAAATGATGCGGATGATTTGAACGCCAGAGAATTGAGATGGCCTGCGTGGCTCAGTCGCGCTCGCGCCGAACGCGCGCTCGGACAAAAAGAGCGTGCGCTCAAGTCTTATTTCTGGGCAGTTAACCATTTCGAGGGAGTGTGGTGGGGCCGCGCAGTTTTCAAGGGAGCAGAGGCCAGCGCAATTGGTCTCAGAGAAGAATCTCAGGCGGCCTATCGAGAATACGCGGATCTCCTGATCGAGCAAGGCCAATTCAAGCGGGCTTATGAATTGGCAGACAAAGCCAGGGCCAGGACCATACTGAATCGCATCACTGCGCGGCGATCAGCATCGCGATCCCAAGGTGATCAAGAAGCCTCAATGCAAGAGGCATCCAGCTCTATCGCACGCCTTCGTCTCCAACTGCTCGATCCCAGGATCAGCGCACAACAAAAGACGAAGCTTCAAAAGGCGATTGACAATGAAGAATATAAACTAGAAGAAGCTCGCTTAAGGAATGACATGGCGCATTCCAGAGAGCGAATGGTGTGGTCACAACTGATCAGCGCCGAACAGTTGCAGAAGAAGACGGCCCAGGATGGTAACGCACTCGTGGAGTTCCTGTTGGGCGAGAACCGCTCTTTCATCTGGTTGTTCAACCACGGCGAGGTCTTTTATGCGACGCTACCGCCCCGTCGGGACATCGACAAAGCCGTGAGGTCCTACTTAGACCTTCTCGCAACTCCACCTGACCCTCTATTAATTGAACAGGATCTCGCAAAAGTTAAGGCGCAAGGCGAGATGCTGTTCTCAATGTTATTCGGGCCTCTGGCGAAACAGATCGACCCGCTCGAGAGATTGATCGTCGTGCCGGATGGTTTGCTGAATTACTTGCCATTCGAGGGACTAATTCTTAACGGGCAATACCTGATCGAGAATCATGAGATCAGTTACGTACCATCGGCGAGCATGCTTAATCTGTGGCAGGAGTCTTCAAATCGGGCCCCCAGTAGCGACCAGATGGAACTCTTTGCCGTCGGCGATCCTGACTTCGGGCCGCAAACTAAGGTTGCTGACACCAGAGTTTCAGCAAAGGGTTTAAGGTCCCAGACAAGTCGTGCGACGCCGGCTCGCAGCTTCCAATTGCCGTCCCTGCCACGCACGCGCGATGAAGTGCAATTTATCGCTAACCTCTTTCCTGCAGATCGAAGCAAAGTGCTGCTCGGAAGCGCGGCCACGGAAACGGCCATCAAGCACGAATCGTTAAACCATTACCGTCGGCTGCATTTTGCAACCCACAGCATCGTCGACGACAAGACGCCCTGGCGCTCTGCAGTTCTGCTTACAGCAGACGAGGAAGAAGACGGATATCTGGAAGTGGATGAGATTTCTGAACTGGACCTGGAGTGTGAGCTTGTTGTTCTGAGCGCGTGTCAAACAGGTCAGGGCCAATTACTATCAGGCGAGGGAATTGTTGGGCTCAGCCGCGCATTTCTTCGTGCAGGAGCTCAATCAGTAGTTGTGAGTTTATGGAGCGTAAGCGATATTTCTACCGGACAACTAATGAAGAGTTTTTATCAACATCTGGCAGGCAATGTCGGTAATGCGTCGGCCCTTCGCTCGGCAAAGTTACAGATGTTGGAAAGCAACACTGATTCGCGCCATCCATATTACTGGGCGTCTTTCATCAGCGTAGGAAAACCTTAAATAAGAATTGAGCGTGCGATCGATAAATCTAACCGGCAAGAACGGCGATACGGAATTGGCCGATATCGTTAAGCGGATCATGGCCGGCGAATCAGCCGCTGAGGAAGAGCTCATCTTGCGTTACAGCCACGGCGTGTCGGTGATCATTGAGCGAATTGTCCGAAGTCATTCTGCTGCCCAGGATGTATCACAGGAAACGTTCAGAATAGCTCTCGAAAAGATCAGGAGTGGGCATGTTCGGCAGCCTGAAAGGCTCTCAGGGTTTGTCTGTGCTGTTGCCCGAAACACTGCCATTGATTTCGTCCGTCGAGCGAGGAAGACCTTGCCTTTGGAAGACGGACTCAACGCCGAACATATTCCCGACAGTGCACCAAGTCAGCTTGAGGAGTTATTGAACCAGGAAAGGGCCGCGATAGTCCGCCGAATCATCAGCGAGCTGAAGATCAAGCGAGACAGGGACGTGCTGTTCCGTTACTTCATCGCTGAAGAGGACAAGAACAAGATCTGTACGGACCTCGACCTTACAAGGACTCAGCTGAATAGCGTGATCTTTCGGGCAAGTGCCCGTTTTAAGGAGCTTTATGCAAAGATCCAATGATAAGGCCGCGCACTGACCTTTAAACATAGGTATCGGGAGTGTAATATCCGCGCACTCAGCAACACTTCATAGATGTGGAGTGCCCAAACGAATATGGATCATGACTACATCGAACGACTCGATCTCATCCGGCGGTACGTGATGGGCAGACTCACCGCGGGTGAGAGCACGGAGTTTGAGGAGCATTTTGTTGATTGCTCCCTGTGTGTCGATCAACTTAGAACGACCGAAAACATGATCCTCGGCTTTCGTTTGATGACGAGTCGCCAATCTGCAGAAGAGGCTGTTTATCGTTCCGAAAAACTTCATTGGTACTCCGCACGCAGTATCTCCCCTCAATGGTTAGCCCTGGCTGGAAGCTTGATTTTGCTGATTGTTGTCGCAGGCGCATTTATCTTGAACGGCAGCCGACTGGCCCGGATAGAGGCCGATGAAGCAAAGAGCGAGTCGTCTCAATTGGAACAGCGTCTTGAGGAGCAGCGTCAGTCTGCCGAGTCTGCGGACAGTAAGCATCAAGAGACGGAGCGTGAGTTGACCGAGAGACTCACTCAGCTTCAAGCGGAGCTCGAGAATAAGCGGGCGCCGGGGATTGCTCCACAAAACGGATCATTACAGCCACAAATCAATATACTGAGCTTTGTATTGAAGACGATGCGAGGAAGTGCACCGCAGTCTGGCTCGGCCAATACCTTTACGGTACCGCGTTTTCCTACCAGCTTTGTGATCGTGATCCCGCTCGAAGTAGAACTAGGTTATCGGGATTACAGGATGACGATTCTCGATGAACATGGTCAGCAGATATGGAAAAGCGGCGGCCTCAAGCCGGACAGCCTCAATTCGTTGCGCGTTGGCTTGAATTCCGGTTTTTTTCACTCCGGTGATTACGTTCTCACAGTTGAGGGCGTCGGCGAGGGCGCCTCGACGAGCGTCATCGCCAGGTATCGGTTCCACGTCAAATAAAACTGCGAAGTTTCTCAGACAAAGCGAGCAACGAGAAATCTTGTAGCTCGCGCAGTCTTCTCTTGGGATTCGTATTGTTGGCTGGTTAGCGCGATTGGCCGGACGACGCGCGAGTTCGCACATCTTCAGTTCTTCCCGGTTGCGTGCTTGATTTGTTTCTTTAGCTCCCGCGCAGAGTTGCTGTTTTCGTTGTCCAAATCAACCGGAGACTTCTTCGTCTTGTCGTCCGGAGCGATTTGATCTTCAGGCCATGCGAAGCCGGGAATAGGCGGGAACTCGGGGTGCTCGCCCGAATGTGCTTCGCAAGTCTGCGTAGGCTGAGTTCCTTCGATGAAGTACTCAGTTCGACGCGCCGGGCATGAATCCGTTGCGAGCAAGCCTGTTGCAGGATCAATATCGGCGGTCACAATTCCGTCTGGCGGCGCAGGGAAACTCTCGCCGCCGAGCTCGGGTCTCAACGCGAGAGCCGCTTTCATGAACGAAGTCCAAATCGGTAAAGCCGACTTCGCTCCTTCAAGACCCAGCTCCGAGTTGTCGTCGAAGCCCACCCAAACTACGCACACGATATTCGGAGTGTACCCCGCGAACCAACCATCTCGCGACGTTCCCGTCTTTCCGGCCGCTGACTTTTCTGTGAAGCCCATCGAACGCGCTCGCGCCGCAGTGCCTCGGTTCAAAACGTCTTGCATAATGTTGGTCATCAGCCAACTGATCTCCGGCTTGAGCACCTGTTGCGTTTTCGGCTTCGAGTCCGTCACTCCGACTCCGTCGGAATTAGTCACGCGCTTGATCGGACGCGCCTCTGCGAGCAGTCCTCCGTTCGCAAACGCGGTGTAAGCTTGCGCGACTTGCAACGGTGTAGCCTCGGCTGTCCCGAGCGCGAGAGCGGGGAAGGGTTGAGGGCGCGGCAGACCAAGCTTCTCAGCCATTCTCGCGATTTTCGAGTATCCAACTTTTTCGGCTATGCGCACGGTAACCACGTTTAGCGAGTGCACCAGTCCTTCGCGCAATGGGACTTCTGCGTTCGAATAAGTTTTACCGAAATTTTCGGGCGAGTAAGTTTGGCCGCGGCTGTACAAAAAAGTTTCCGGCGCATCCATAAACAAAGATGCGGGCGTTAGCTTTTCCTCGGCCATATCGTCGAACGCGCTGTTCAACGCAGTCGCGTAAACGATCGGCTTGAAGACAGAACCGGGTTGTCGATTGGCATCGACGGCGCGATTGAGCTGACTCTGCCCGTAGTCGCGGCCGCCAACCATAGCCATTATCTCGCCCGTCTTCGCGTTCAATGCAACCAACGCAGCTTGCAGTGTGCCGGGCGGAATCGGATTCTTTCTTCGCTTGGCAAAAATTTGATCGAGCGATGTGAGCGTATCGTTGACTGCTTTGTCCGCCGCGCGCTGAAGATCCATATCGATCGTCGTGTACACTCGATAAGACTGGCGAGCGGGGTCGTGAGTCGGAAGGTCGTTCGCTAACTGCTGCTGAAGGTAATCGATGAAGTAAGGCGCGTCGCTGTTGAGCGCGCTTCGCTTGGCCTGGATCTTTAGCTCAGACGCCTTTGCCTGCTCGGCACGATCGCGCAGAATGAATCCCGCATCCGCCATCGAGTCGAGCACCTGGTTGCGGCGAGCCTTCGCGCGTTCGAGATCGCGATAAGGGGAATACAAACTCGGGCCGCGGATGATGCCCGCGAGGAACGCGCATTCGGGAAGAGTGAGATTTACCACATCTTTATTGAAGTAAGCGGCCGCCGCTTCTCCGACGCCGTTGATTGAGTAGCTTCCCGACTGACCCATGTAAATGTCATTCGAGTAAAGCTGGAAAATCCCTTCCTTATTGAGCTTGGTTTCGAGCACAAGGGCGATCATCATCTCCTGCGCTTTGCGCTTCCATGTGCGCTCGGGCGTAAGGAAAAAATTCTTCACGAGTTGCTGAGTGATTGATGATCCGCCTTCGTGTTTGTCCTCGCTGGCATCGCGCCACAACGCTCTGACGATTCCACGATAATTGATCCCGGGATGCTCGAAGAACTGGCGGTCCTCAATCGCAACCACTGCGTTGACGTAGTCCTTGGGAAGATCCTTGAACGAGACCAGCTTCTGCTTTTGACGCTGCTTTTCATTTGAAATTGCCGTTACCAGCTCAGGCTCGAGCAGGGAGCTGTCGAGGTTCCGCTTCGTATCGACATCAGTGATCTTGCTGACACCCTTGCCGCTGTTGGCGAATGTAATGTCAAGACTTGGAAATTGGCGCACGCCGTTGATGATCGCATCTCGACTTGTATGAATCTCAATCGTATTGCCTTTGATCTGATACTTGCCGCGGTTTGAATCGGCATCCTTGCTTGCATCAACGTAGCCGATGCCGTCGAGATAGCTCTTGAGCGAAACGAGCGTCATCGCTTGCCCGCTGCGAATCGTGCGAGGCGCCGCGTAGATGCCGGTCGTGCGGACTACTATGTCGCCGCGCAAACGAGCATCGATCATCCTCGCGTACTTCAAATAAAAGAAGGCAAAGAAGCAGGAGAAGATGACGAGGAGGACGCCAAGAATGGCGAGCCGCACTGGAGAAAAAATGCGGCGAAGCAGGCCCGGTCGCGGCTGGTCTCTTTGGATGACCTGGGTCTTGGGCTTTTGTGTGACGGTTACCAAGGCTCTACGAACTCGCGTTGCTTTCAACTACGTCGGGCGGTTAGATTCCTGCTTGTGCGTTTTGGTTGTTGGATAACCGCCGTAGGGCCAAGTCAGACTGTAGCACAAAGGAAAGGCAAAAGGAAAAAGGCAAAAGGAAACCAGAAGATATACATGCCTCTCCGTCTCTTCTGTCTTCCTTTTCTTATCTTGCGGCGGTAATTGCGCGCTGAACGACGAGCTCAACTCGGCAGCCGGTCATTAAATCTTTGATTGAGTTCGTAAGCGAAGGAGTAATTCTTACGCGTATATGCTGATTCGGCTGGACGCGAGCTATGCTTCCATCAGCGAGCCTTGCTTCGAAGATCACTCCGCATTCGCCGCGATTGTCATCCAAAAGCCGGTACAACTGCTCCAACTTCTTTTCATCGACCGAATCTAGTTCGAAATGAAGCACGACCGCGCGCGCCGACCGCTCTCGAACATCCGCAAGCGATCCGACCTCTTCGGCGATGATGGTCATCGCTCCGCCATCGTCGATCTCCAGTCGGCCGCGCACAAGAACCGGCGCGTCGTTTTGCATCAGGCCGTTTGATTTGTTGAACACATCCGGCCACGCCACGATCTTCACGGATCCGAATTGATCTTCAAGCTGAAACAAACCGAAGCGGTCGCCTTTCTTTGTAGTCCGAACGTTCAGCTCCACCACGACACCGCCGAGCGTTACGATGGCGCCGTGACTTAGGGTCGACAGCCGGTCCACATCCGAGTCCGCGAAATCGTTGAGCGCTTCTTCGTAGCCTGAAAGAGGATGACCCGAAATGTAAAAACCCAGCGTTTCCTTCTCGCCCTTGAGCACTTCGGTGTGCGTCCAGTCGGAGACGTTCGGCAAATGAGTTTCAGCGTTCGGCATCGACGCAGCCAACGCGCCGAATAAGTCTGTTTGACCGCTCGCCCGTGAGCGCTGCAAGCGCTGACCGCTTTCAATTGACGAATCGATCGCGGCGAACAATCGAGCGCGACTCGCGCTTACGGAATCGAATGCGCCAGCCTTGATTAATCCTTCGAGCACTCGCTTGTTGACCGAGCGCGGATCAACTCGTTCAGTGAAATCGAACACCGATGTGAACGGACCTCCTGCGTCGCGAGCTTCGATGATCGACGAAACTGCGTTGTGACCGATGCCCTTGATTGCGGCTAGCCCGAACCGAATCGTGTTGCCGCTTGCGGTGAAGTTGTCGAGGCTCGCATTTACATCGGGAGGCAGGATCTGAATAGCCTGGGTGCGCGCCTCGTTGATGTACTTGACGACCTTTGTTGTATTGTTCAGCTCGTTTGACAACACCGCCGCCCAGAAGTGAGTCGGGTAATGTGCCTTTAAGTAAGCAGTTTGATATGCGAGGTAGCCATACGAAAAAGAGTGAGCACGATTGAAAGCGTAATCGGCGAAACCTTCGAAGCTGTGCCAAAGCTTCTCAATCTGGCCGCGATTGTGTCCGCGCTCCATCGCTTGTTTGAGGAACTTCTCTTTATGCTTGTCGAGCTCCTCGCGCTTCTTCTTTCCCATCGCTCGCCGAACCAGGTCGGCTTCACCGAGCGAATAACCGGCGAGCTTCTGAAAGACCGCCATGAGCTGTTCTTGATAGACGCAAACGCCGAGCGTGTTTCCCATTATTTCTTTGAGCTCCGGGAAATCGTAACGAACTTTTCTTCGTCCGTGACGTCGCTCGATGAAATCGTCAACCATCCCGCTGTCGATCGGGCCAGGCCGGAACAACGCATTGAGCGCCGACAGATCTTCCAAACCGTCGGGCTTTAGCCTGCGGCAGATATCTTTCATTCCACCCGATTCAAACTGAAAGATCGCTTCGGTCTTGCCTTCGGCGAACAATTGAAGCGCGGCCGCATCGTCAAGCGGTATCTTTGTAAAGTCGAGCTTCGTGCCGTTCTCTCGTTCGACGGACTTCACGCAGTCGTCGATGATCGTCAGAGTAGTCAACGCCAGGAAGTCCATCTTCAACATCCCGGTTTTTTCCAGATCGTTCATCGGGAACTGCGTCGTTATTTCATCGCGAGCGGTCTTCGATATCGGCACCAGCTCGTGCAAAGGCTTTGGAGAGATCACCACGCCGGCCGCATGAACCGATGCGTGCCGCGAGCAGCCTTCCAGCCTCTGAGCTATCTCGATCAAGTCACGCACTCGGTCGTCGGTATTGATTGCTCGCTTTAGGTCGGGGTTTTGTTTGATCGCATCTTCTATCGAAACGTTGCGCCCACGCACGGGAGGTGGAATCATCTTCGCGATCTTGTCGACTTCTGAATAAGGCATTTCCAACGCGCGTCCGACATCTTTGATGGCTGCCTTGGAAGCCATCGTGCCGAACGTGCTGATTTGTGAAACGTGATCGCGTCCATAGTAATCAGCAACATAGTCGATCACTTTTTGACGGCCGCGCACGCAGAAGTCTATGTCTATGTCCGGCATCGACACGCGTTCCGGATTCAAAAAGCGTTCGAAGAACAAGTCGTATTGAATCGGATCGATGTCAGTGATTCGAAGACAATAAGCGACGAGCGAACCGGCTGCCGAGCCGCGCCCAGGACCGACTGGAATATTGTTTCTGCGCGCGTATGCAATGAAGTCCCAGACAATCAGAAAGTATCCGGCATAACCCATCTTGTTGATCACCGCGATCTCTTGTTCGAGCCGGGCGCGATAATCATCGAGGTCAGACTTTCTGCCGGGCCGGTCTTTGATTTCAGCCCAGCGTTCTTCGAGGCCTGCGCGAGCCCGCTTCTCAAAATAACTCTCGGCGGTTTCGCCTTCGGGCACGCGATATTCCGGCAGATGATTCTGGTTCTTCGGCAGCTCGAGCTCGCACATCTCGGCGATCGCAACGGTGTTCAAGAGCGCTTCGGGCAAATCGTCGCCGAAGATCTGCCACATTTCTTCGGCGGATCGAACATAGAACTCGCCTTCCTTGTACTTCAGTCCGCGCTTTTCGTTGACAGTCTTGCCGGCCCCGATGCAAACGAGAATGTCGTGTGCTCTCCAATCGTCTCGCATCAAGTAATGACAATCGTTTGTGGCTGCGAGCGGTATGCCCGTCTTCTTAGAGAGCGCAATCATCCCCGGTATGACGGTATCAACTTCCTGATCGAGCCCGTGATTTTGAACTTCAAGATAGTAGTTGCCCTTGCCCAATATGTCTTCGAACTCTTTCGCCTGGCGCGCGGCTTCATCGAACTTGTCGGCGAGGAGCAGTGAAGACGGCACGCCCGACAGGCAGGCGGAAAGAGCAACAAGGCCTTCGCCGTGCGCAGCGAGAAGTTCTTTGTCGATTCGAGGTTTGTAGTAATAACCGTTGATAAAAGAAAAAGACGACAGCTTGGCGAGATTGTGATAGCCGATCAGGTTCTTTGCCAAAAGGATGATGTGATTCGTGCCCTTCTCGCCCGACGCGTCGCCGCGATCGGTGTGCTTGCCTTTTGCAATGTAGGCTTCCATACCGATGATCGGCTTGATCCCGGTCGACTTCATCTGATTGTAGAATGAGATCGCGCCGTACATGTTGCCGTGGTCGGTTACGGCAACTGCTCGCGCACCCAATTGTTGAGCTCGCGCGGCCAACGGTTTTATCTTTATCGCACCATCCAGGAGGCTGAAATCCGAGTGCAGGTGAAGGTGTACGAAATCCGTTTCGTTCATTTAATCTTTCTTTGCGAGTTCAAGAACTAAGATGCAGCGTTTCTTAGATTCCGGCAGTCTAGCACAGTCGGCAGTTCGAGTATACCGCAAGTTGTAGGGGACTCGCGCGTACGTACAACATATTGACGAGGGCGCTTGATTGGAATCAAAGATCGGGATACTCTTTCCTCTGGCCGCGAGGAATATAACAGGAAGTAGATTCAGAACAGGCGTCTGCATTTGCGAAGCCTGTGACTCAGCTGCGTCGATGGAGTATGCTATTCCACGGAATAGATTTTCGATCGATTATTCCGCTTCACGGCTTACTCGTGAGTGAATGCCGAATTGCCGAAGCCAAAGGAGAGATGCAATGAAGTACGGACCGCATAAGCTTCAACGCGTAGCTCTAATTCCCGCACTATTATCCATGGCACTGCTCATATCGCCGCTCATTCCGCCGGGCGCTGTGTCATCGGCGACGTCCGGGCGCGGAATCGCCCGAAATCAGAATGTCCCTCGTCAGGTTACAACGGCCGACGACCGAATCTCGTTGCCGGCCCCGTTGGGCTTCGAAGCGAATCGAGGTCAGGCGGACCCTGACGTTGAGTTCATAGGGCGAGGACCCGGCTTTGGGCTTTTGTTGAAGCAGAATGAAGCGATATTCTCACTGACAAAACAAGTTCCCGCGTCTGTCCCAAACTGCAGTGAGAATTCCGGGCGCTCTCTGATAGCGATGAAGCTGGAGGGCGCAAACTCGACTCCCTTCCTATCCGGCGTCGAGCCCCAGCCGGCTCGCGCCAATTACTTCATCGGTGACGACTCGTCGAAATGGGTTCGAGACGTTGACACCTATTCGCGCGTCGCCTACTCGAATGTTTATCGCGGGATCGATTTGACCTTTTATCGCGAGCGAGCACAACTCGAGTACGATTTCACCGTTGCTCCGGGCGCCGATGCACACGAAATAAGGTTGAGCTTCGATGGCGCGAGCGAAGCAAAAATCGGAGCCGACGGCGACTTGATTCTTGGAACGGCCGCGGGTGAATTGAAAAACAATCGTCCGGTTGCGTATCAAGAGCGCAACGGCGCGCGGACCGAGATAGCGGCCTCGTTCAAGCAGCTCTTCGGCGGAAGCATCGGATTCGAAGTGGGTGAGTATGATCACACCCGAAGTTTGGTGATTGATCCGGTACTGGTCTATTCAACCTACCTCGGAGGTTCTGCTTCTGATTTCGGAAGGGGTATCGTAGCCGATTCCGCCGGCAATGCCTACGTGGTTGGAGATTCGAACTCGTCAGATTTTCTGTTCCGATCATCGCTAACCAATTCGGACGTGTTCGTTGGAAAGCTGAATCCCGGTGGAAATTTTTTGAGTTACTTCTTTTTCGGCGGAACCAAGAATGACACGGCAACGGGATTGACTGTAGATTCGATGGGCAACGTTTACCTGTGCGGGTCAACCGAGTCTTCGGATTTTCCGCGACTCGGCCCGCTCGGCGTCGCCTTGAAGGGCACGTCGGATGCGTTCGCAATCAAGCTCGTTCCTGAACCGGATCAATCTGCGTTGATCTTCGAGTATTCAAGCTTAATCGGTGGAAGCGGCGACGAGAACAGCGTCGGAATCGCCGTCGACAACGCCGGAAGCGCATACCTGACAGGCCGCACTACTTCGACTGACTTTCCGACGGTCGCCCCAATTCAAGCGACCTTCGGAGGAGGAACCTCAGACGCGTTTGTTTCCAAACTTGCTGCGGATGGTGGTTCGCTTGTCTACTCGACTTATCTCGGCGGCAGCGCCGATGAAGACTCAGCCGGAAAGACTGGAATAAGCGTCGACTCATCCGGCAATGCTTATGTTGTCGGGGACACGCTCTCGACCAACTTCCCGACAAAGGCTCCGCTTCAAGCAGCGAAAAGCGGGCCGGCATCAACTTCGGATGGCTTCGTCGCGAAGATCAATCCGAGTGGATCAGACTTCGTCTATTCGACTTACCTCGGCGGAACGAATGACGATTCTGCTCTCGCCGTAGCATCAGACCAAACCGGAAACGCATACGCAGCCGGCCGCACAAAGTCGGCGAGTTTCACCGGATCTTCGACAACGCGAACTGCCAACGGGACTGCGGACGCCTTCGTGGCGAAGTTGAATGCTTCGGGATCTGCGATCTCCTATCTTACTTTCATTGGCGGGACGGGCGATGATTCAGCAAACGCAATCGCCATCGATTCGTCGGGAAACGCAACGATCGCAGGAAGTGCCGGAGATGGATTAACGACGGTCAAGTCAATTCAGGCAGCGTTCAAAGGTGGCGCCGACGATGCTCTCATTGCAACGCTCAACTCGAGCGGCTCAGTCACCTTCTCAACTTATTTGGGCGGCGGCGGTGATGATGTTGCGCTGGGCGTTGGTCTCGACAGCAACGGACTGATTTATGTAACCGGCTTTACAGATTCGCTTGATTTTCTCACCTTCCTCCCGTTAAAGGCTGCGAACGCGGGCGCCCGAGATGTATTCGTTGCTAAGATCGATCCAACTGCGACTCCAAATCATCCGGTGTTGACCCAGGCTTTGTTGAGCGGCAAAAAGCTATTTCTGCTCGGGCAGAATTTTGACATCGGTGCGGTGCTTAGAATAAATGACGAACCGGTCGTAACCCGAAATGATGATTCGAATCCGTCACAGCTGCTGATTTCCAAAAAAGGCGGAAAACAGATCAAACCCGGAAGAACAGTTCAGTTGCAAATCGAGAACCCGAACGGCAGTCGATCCAACTTGCTGTTCTTTACGAAGCCGCTTTAGACCGAAGGCAACACGTTGTCTGTTGCCCAGCGCTTTTGAGGTGAAACGAGCGCGCAACGCCATCTTCGAAAAGGAACCGAAGTGTCGAACTGGTTCACGACTGATTAAAAGGCTCCCTAGCGTAGTTTCTCTCTCAGCGATTATTCGATAGGACGCAAATAAAACTCACACCTTATCTTTCTCGACAGTTGACATAGTGATAGAATCGCGCCACAAAGGCGGGATTAGTCCAGGCTTTCTTTGTTCATGTCCAGGTTGTTTTCAGTGCAGCCTTCAGGCAGCGAGCAGAGTAAATCGCGGCTTCCATTTGATTTGCTGGAGAATTGTCATGCGTGAAATCACGGTAGGAATCGGCGGCGCAGCCGGAGACGGACTAGACAAGTCGGGCGACACGCTTGCCAAAACAGTCAGCCGGCTTGGGCTCTACGTTTGTGCGTATAATAGCTATCAATCTGTCATTCGCGGTGGGCATATCTGGCTGCGCGTGCGAGTGGCCGAGGAAAAGGTGCACTCCCACGGCGACGTGTTGAACGTGCTGATTGCGCTCAACCAGGATTCCATAGAGCGGCACGCTCGCGAGGTGAATTCCGGAGGCGCGGTCATCTACAACTCAGACAAGTTCAAACTCGACCCTACGCTTCTGGGTGACAACGTGCTGCCGGCGCCGCTTCCGATGGCGACCTTGACCAAGCCTTTCGGAAAAATTCAGCCGGTAATGCAGAACACGGTTGCGCTCGGCGCGCTGATGTTTCTTGCGGGCCTCGATTTCGATACCGCGGTTGGAGTTTTGGAAGACACTTTCAAACACAAAGGGCAGGCGGTGATCGATCAAAACGCCGGCATCGCGCGCGCGGGCTACGACTACGCAAAAGAGCACTTTGTGCCGCTCGGTTATGAGTGGAGCTTCTCGCGGCGGGCGAGGCCCTTCGTCACCGGCAACGAGTTGATCGCATTGGGAGCCGTCGCCGCCGGATGCAAATTCTATTCGGCCTACCCGATGACACCCGCTTCTTCGATTTTGCACTGGATGGCGTCGCACGCCGATCGCTGCGACGTTGTGGTCAAGCAATGCGAGGACGAGCTGGCGGTCGCCAACATGGCAATCGGCGCGGGACACGCGGGAGTCAGGGCAATGTGCGCAACCTCCGGCGGAGGCTTTGCACTGATGACTGAAGCCATCGGCATGGCTGGAATGATTGAAGCCCCGGTCGTGATCGTCGAAGTTCAACGCGGCGGCCCCTCGACGGGCGTGCCTACCAAGACCGAACAAGCGGACTTGAATCAAGTGTTCGGCGCATCGCAAGGCGATTATCCGCGAGCAATCATTGCGCCGACCGATACCACTGATTGTTTTTATTCAACGGTCGAGGCTCTCAATCTAGCCGAGAAGTATCAGCTTCCGGTGACGATCATCAGCGATCTGCTTTTGTCCGAGCATCCGGAGACCATCGAGCCGGACGCGCTCACCAATGATGTGCCGATCGAGCGAGGTGACATTGTGACCGAGTGGCCCGAGGCGAACGGCGTTTACAAGCGCTACGAGTTCACTCACAGCGGCGTCTCGCCCCGGGCGCTGCCCGGCACGGAGGGCACGGTTTATGTTGCCGCGACGGACGACCACGACGAAGGCGGAATATTGATAAGCGACATCTTCACGTCCGCGCCGATGCGGCGCAAGGTTCAAGAGAAGCGAATGCGGAAGCTGGATGGTTTGCTTCGTGAGCTGAAACCTCCGGCGCTCGAGGGACCGGCAGACGCTGACGTGACGTTGATAGGTTGGGGCTCCACGAGAGGCGTCATCAGCGAAGCGATGGTTTTGCTTGCTTCCGACGGCATTCGAGCCAATCAACTTCAGATAAAGTACCTGACTCCGTTTCATTCCAAAGAGGTCACCGGGATTCTTAAGAGCTGCAAGAAAACAATCTGTGTTGAAGGCAACTACACCGGGCAATTCGCGCGGCATCTCAGGGCCGAGACCGGCTTCAGCGTAGACCATCACATCCTCAAGTACGACTGTGAGCCGTTCGAGCCGCACCAGATCGTCGATGAAGTGAAAGCAATATTGGAGTGAAGGGAGCGAAGCCGCAATCTAACGGCGAACGAGGCCCGCGAGATGGCGTACCACTACATCAACACGCGGCTCACCGAGACGCTTCGTCCGGGAAAGATCAATCAGGTTGAGGGCAATGGGTTTAACGAACCGTGCTGGAAAGTTGAAATCGTGTCGCGGGAGTCGGCGGAAAAACGAGGCGAGCTCTTGATCGGAGTCGAGACCGGCTCTACCTATTCATGGCGAGAAGTAGTCTCGTAGTACTTCGTCTACTAGACTCTAGATCGGAGGAATTATGGCAACCGTTATCGAGCTACCGATTCAATCCTACGAAGGACTCATTGATCCTGACTGGTGTCCGGGTTGTGGCGACTTCGGTGTGCTGAAGGCGCTCAAGATCGCGGCCGGGAGGCTCGGAATCAAGCCGAAGGACATGGTCGTGATTTCCGGAATAGGCTGCTCGTCAAATCTTCCCGGATTCATTCACTCTTACGGAGTTCACAGCTTGCACGGTCGCGCCGTTGCCGTTGCCGAAGGAATCAAGCTCGCAAATCATGATCTCAACGTCGTGATCACCGGAGGCGACGGCGATGGATACGGCATTGGCATCGGTCATTTCATTCATGCGATGAGACGCAACATCGATATCACCTACATCGTGATGAACAATCAGATCTACGGGCTCACGACTGGGCAGGCTTCGCCGACGACTATGAAAGAAATGCGAACCAAGTCTACGCCGCGCGGCAACGTCGAAATGCCGATCAATCCGATAGCGCTTGCTTTGGTTTCAGGAGCCACGTATGTCGCTCGCGGCTTTTCCGGTGTGCCGGAACATATGGCGAGCTTGATTGCAGGTGGAATCAAGCATCGCGGATTCTCACTGATAGACGTCTTCAGCCCTTGCGTGACTTACAACAAGCTCAACACGTATCCGTGGTTCAAGGAACGTGTTTACAAGCTGGAAGACGACGAAGGCTACGATGTTTCCAGTCCTGAGGCGGCGGTCCAGAAGTCTTTCGAATGGGGGGATCGAATTCCAATCGGTCTGTTCTACCAGGATCAGTTGCCTACTTATGAAGACAGCGAACCGGCTTTCAAGCAAGGTCCGCTGGTGCACCATAAGCTCGGGCTCGATCGGGACACGTTTGAAGGATTGATGTCGGAATTCGTGTGAATCACTCCGATTCACTTGCCGCAGTTTGCCATTCTCTGTAGAGGGTCTCCAGCAGAGATGAAATCTCGTCCTGCCTGCCGCCAATTTCAGCGTACTGCTCTGGTCGCCAGTTGGACGTCGCGTTAGCGAGCTTTTCCGATAGCTCCGCAAGTTCATTCTCCAGCGTCTTGATCTCACTTTCAATCTCCTCGACTGGCCGGTACCGAGGCTTGGCAGGCAAACCAGCGCGGGACTTGGCCTTGTTCACCCCAGAACGCTTCTTTGGCGGCGACTCTTGCTTCATCGTTTGTTTGAGATGATGGACTGCGTAGAAGTCGGTGTAGCTTCCTGTGTGATACGTCGCGATGCCGTTTTCGAAGTGAAGTATTTCCGTTGCGAGCTTGTCGAGGAAATATCGATCGTGTGAGACAGCGATAATTGTGCCTGGGAACTCGGACAACGCGCGCTCGAGAGCCTCGCGTGAGGGTATGTCGAGATGGTTAGTCGGCTCGTCCATAACAAGCACATTGGCTCCAGTGTAAATCAGCTTCGCCAGAGCAAGCCTGCTTTGCTCGCCCCCCGACAAGGCGCCCACGGGCTTCAGGATATCGTCGCCAGTGAATAGAAACTTTGCCAGGTACCTTCGCAACTCGGCGATGGTGGCTCGCGGTGCGGTAACAACAAGTTCTTCAATCACTGTTGAGGATTGGTCGAGGCTTGATAGCTCCTGATCAAAATACTCGATGTCGACGTTAGCCCCCCACGTCAAGCCTCCGCTGATCGGTTGAAGGCTTCCCAGAATTGTTTTTAGAAAAGTCGTCTTGCCTGAACCGTTCGGTCCGATGATTCCGAGCCGCTCGCTTCTTCTCAGCAGAAATGTGATTTCGCTTGCGAGCGAGTTCGTGCCATAACCAACGGACAGATCGGTCACCGCGAGCACATTGTCTCCTGCGCGAGCGACGCCGGGAAGGCGGAAGTCGCCCACGCGCTGGTCGCGAATGGCCTCGACGCGATCGAGTTTCTCGAGCATCTTGCGACGCGACTTAGCTTGCTTGGTCTTTTGGCCGGCGATGTTGCGGCGAATGAAGTCTTCAGTGCGCGCGATGAGATCCTGTTGTTCTTCAAACTCGCGCGATTGAGCGAGTCGACGTTCCTCCCGTTGCTTCGTGTAGGCGCTGAAGTTTCCGGGATAGACGGTCGCGCGGCCCGCGTCGAGTTCTACGATCTTATTCGCGGTCCGATCGAGTAGAAACCGGTCATGCGAAATGATCAGGAATGCGCTCTTGTATTCGGACAAAAAATCTTCGAGCCATTCGACTGCGTTGACGTCGAGATGATTGGTCGGCTCATCGAGCAGCAGGACATCAGGTTCCGACAGAAGCAGCTTGGCGAGGGCGAGCCTCGCCTTTTGTCCGCCGCTCAATTGCTCGGCCGGCTTTTGGAACTCGCGGTCAGAGAATCCGAGTCCAACCAGGACCGACCCGGCGCGCGCCTGATAGCTGAAACCGCCGGCGATTTCAAATTGATGTCTCAAATCGCTGTACGAGTGCATCGCTTCGTCGAGAGCGTCGCCGGTTGCGTCAGACATCTCGTGTTCGAGACGCGTTATTTCGGCCTCCATGCTTCGCAACTCGGTAAACACCGAAAGCGCTTCGTCAATGACTTTGAGGTTGTCCGGAAAAATCGGTTGCTGTTCGAGCAGACCAACGCGGAGACCTTTGGGCAAGATCACGTCTCCGCGGTCCGTTTCTTCGCGGCCGGTCAGCAATCGAAAAATTGTAGTCTTGCCTGCGCCGTTCCGTCCTACGAGACCGGCGTGCTCTTTCGGATTGATTTGAAACGTGACACCTCGGAGCACCTCTGTGCCGCCGTAGGATTTGTAGATATCGTCAAGTCTGAAGAGCATTCATTGAAGCAGGTGAGTTCTCCATTTTCTGTTTGAGGCGCAATGTGAGTTACCGGACGTGTCGATCAATATTCAACAGCCAAATAGAGAATCGAAACACGGGTCACTACTTTTTGTTCCCGTTTGAAGCGGCCGCTTTGTTCAAGTTGGACGAAGCTCGATTCGCGTTCGCAGAAGGCGCCTGATTCTCGTTCTCGATTCGCGGCTGCTGTTGAGCGGCCTGCTGCAGCAATTGAGATGGGCGCATCTCAACGATCGTTTGCGGGTTCTGAACGATTCGCTCCGCCAAATAATTCTTTGTAGTTGTTTCTGCAAGCGTCACCAAAACGAGCGCGTTAAGCAGAACCTGTTGGCGCTGTTGAGTAATCGTATTGATGATGTCGGCGCGCACGTCATTCAGCGTCAGATTCTGCGGCTGCTCCTGTTTTCGATTGAGCTTGAATATGTACCACGCACCGGAAAGATTATCCTTGATCGGTTCGGTGTACTGACCTTCGCTCAAGGTCATAAGTTTTGCCGGGATGTCCGGACGGCTCGAGAACGTTTGTCTCAAGCCTACTTCAGACGCAAAGCCTAGGCGCCCGCCCCGAAGCGCAGATGCCTGATCTTCAGACTTTTGCGCTGCGACAGTCGCGAAGTCTGAGTTGCCTCGCAACTGCTCGTAGACTCCTCTAATTTTCTGCTCAGCGCCCGCATCGCCGCCGTTGTTTGCAGGCAACACCGCGATCATCGATATGTCAGCGCCGCGCTCGGCGACAAATTCGGATTTGTGATCGCTGTAATATTTTTCGATCTCCGCATCGGTCGGCGCGTTGACACGAGTTCGCTCGCGCTCCCTGAGCGCGTTGATCGCAAGCTCGCGGCGAATCTTGTCTCGAACCTCTTCCTCGCTGAAGCCGGCTTGCTTGATCTGTGTCTGATACTGCTCTTCGGTTACTTGAGCGTCCTGTTTGCGCTTCTGCACTTCCTGGTTCACTTTGGCGTCGTCGGGAACGAGGTTTTCCTTTTGAGCCTTTTGAAACAGGGCCTCTTCCTGGATCAGGTTGTCGAGCACGCTTAGCCTGGCCGCCACCAGTTCGGCCGGTGACATCGACGCGCTGCCGCCGTTGGCATCGAGCTGCTGCTTTATGGTGCTGTCGACTTGCTTCAGGGTAATCTCGCGCGATCCCACCTTAGCTGCTACCTCAATCGCGGATTTGTCTGAATCGCTCTTGCACGAGGCGAGAATTGGAGCGAAAAGGATAATGCCCAGCAGGCTGAACGCTTCTTTGACTGAAAAGTATTTGACGGAGGTCGCTGGGCCCGTGCTAAACTGTCGCTTTGCTTTCATAGTCATATTTTCACCGGAGGATAGTAGTAATGTCGAAACGCTGTGAAGTATGCGGAAAGGGACCGCAGTTCGGTCACCGCGTGAGTCACGCCAACAACCGCACCAACCGCCGCTTCAATCCAAATCTTCAACCCGTTCGGGCCGTAGTCGCCGGCCGAGCGACGCGCATCCGCGTCTGCACTCGCTGCCTGAAGGCAGGCAAAATAGTCAAAGCCGCCTAGTCATTAGTCCCTGATCATTAGTCATTTGTTAGTGCGCGAACTCCCAGTCCAATGACTATTGACCAAGGACTAAGGACCCTCCACCGCGATTACATCGATCTCGACTCGGACATCGCGCGGCAACCTGGACACTTCAACTGTCGATCTTGCCGGCGGAGTCGCTCCGAAAAACCGGCCATAGGTTTCATTCATCTCAGTGAAATCGCTGAGGTCAGACAAAAAGACCGTTGTCTTTACGACCTGATCGAGCGAGCTTCCTGAAGCCTGAAGCACGGCAGCGAGATTCTTCAGCACTCTTTCGGTTTGTTCGCGTATGCCTCCTTCGACTATCTGCATGGTCGACGGGTCAAGCGCAATCTGCCCGGAGGCGAAGATCAACCCGTTTGCCTTGATCGCTTGAGAATACGGCCCAATGGCTTTGGGCGCTTCATCGGTCTGTACGCGGTCCTTCATTCGTTGTCGAACTCCACGGTCGCCAATTTCACGGCTCGCTGAAACCTCGGATTATCTCAAATGAAAAAATTGTTGTCCACCGGAGAGGTTTAGATGAGGCAGGAGGTTAGATTCAACAACGGCACAGTTGAGATCTACACCTGCACGGGCTCGCCGCTGATTCGTTCGACGTCCATGACGCCGCGAACCGACTTTAGCGCGCCGGTCATTTTCTCCAGATGCTTGAGGTCGAAGATCTCAGCGGTCACAACCAACTGGCCTCGTCCTTCCTCATCGAGCGAGGCTCGTATGTCGCGGATGTTGGTGCCGACGCCTGCGATCGCTTGCGTGACATCGGCAACCATTCCCGGGCGATCCTCGGTCAGCAGCCGCATCGTTACCGGATACGCCGAAGCATGTTGAGCATCAGACTTCATCCATTCGACTTCAATCAACCGCTCGGGGTTTACCAGCAAGCCGGGCATATTCGGACACCTGTTCGAGTGTACGGCCACGCCCTTACCTCGCGTGATGTAACCTACAATCTCTTCGCCGCGAATCGGATTGCAGCAGCGAGCCCGGTAGACCATTACATCATCAATGCCTTTGACGACGATTCGGTCCTGCAAGCCGAGAGCGCGCTTGACTACTTGCTTGAGGGTCGGCCGCTTCTCCTGGTCGAGCTCCGCCACGCGATCCGGAGGCAGAAGCTTTGACATCACGTTCCGGGGAAGAACCTTGCCGTAGCCAATCGCCGCGAGCAAGTCGTCGGCGCGCGCCACGCCGTAGTCTGCCGCGATGCGATCGAGATCGCCGTTTGAGAGAATCTTCTTTGCGTTCAACCGGAATCGGTCGGCTTCCTTCTCAAAAAGTTTTTTCCCGAGCTCGACAGCAGTCGAGCGTTCGCTCTCCGCAAGGTGATGACGAATCTTCGATCGCGCGCGCGAGGTCTTTACGAAATTCATCCAGTCGCGTGAAGGGTGCGCTGAAGGCGAGGTCATGATCTCGACTACGTCGCCGTTTCGAAGCTGATACTTCAGGGGCACAATTCGGCTGTTCACCTTTGCGCCGGTGCAGGTAAGACCGACTTGCGTGTGAATCGCGAAGGCGAAATCGACCGGAGTTGCCCCGCGTGGAAGCTCGATTACTTTGCCTTTCGGAGTGAAGCAGTAAACTTCTTTCGGGTAGAGATCAAGTTTCAGCGAATCCAGAAACTCGCGCGAGTCTTTCACCTCCTGTTGCCACTCGACTAATCGCTTGAGCCACACAAAAGCTTCGTCTTCTTCAGTATGAGTCCCGCGCCGTCCTTCTTTATATTTCCAATGCGCGGCGATTCCTTCTTCGGCGATCGAGTGCATGTCCTGGGTGCGAATCTGTACTTCAAACGACTGGCCCGCTTCTCCAACGACCGAAGTGTGAAGTGATTGATAAAAGTTTTCGCGCGGAATCGCTATCCAATCCTTGAAGCGGCCGGGAATCGGCCTCCACGCGGTGTGAATCACCCCAAGCGCGGCGTAGCAGTCTTTCACGGATTCTGTGATTATGCGAATCGCGACAAGGTCATAGACTTGATCGATGTTGATATGCTGCCGTCGAAGTTTTTGATAGATGGAGAAGAGCCGCTTTATCCGTCCTTCGATATGAACGACGTGAATTCCCGACGTCGACATCATTTCCAAAATTCGCTGCTTCACTTCATCGAGAAACGCCTCCAATCGCAAGCGCCGGCTTTCAACCAGTTGCTTGAGCTTTTGATATTCCTCAGGCTCGAGGAACTTGAAGGCGAGGTCTTCGAGCTCGCCGCGAACGCGAGCCATACCGAGCCGATGAGCGATCGGCGCGTACACATCGAGCGTTTCCTGCGCGATGCGCCGGCGCTTATCGCCGGGAAGGTATTCAAGCGTGCGCATGTTGTGCAGCCGATCGGCGAGCTTAACCAGAACAACGCGCACATCGTCCACCATTGCCAGCAACATCTTGCGCATATTGAGCGCCTGGCGCTCTTCGGTGGATGCGTGATCGAGCTTCGAAATTTTCGTGAGCCCATCGACAAGGTGCGCGATCTCTGGACCGAAATACTCTTCAATATCTTCGACGGTGGTATCGGTATCCTCGACGATGTCGTGAAGCAATCCGGTAGCGACACAAATCGGGTCCAGGCTCAACTCGGCGAGAATGTTTGCGACTTCGAGGGGATGAACGAGGTACGGCTCACCCGATTTCCGAATCTGACCGCGATGCTCGCGAGCGGAAAACAAATATGCCCGTCTCAACAACTCTTCATCGGCGTTGGGATGGTTTTCTCGCAGCTTTTCTATTATCGTCTCGAAGCGAATCATTGTTTTATTGCAAGCCGGAGTGTGCCCAAAATAAAAAAGGTGACAACCTCGAAGGGTGTCACCTGAATTCTAGCACAGGAGGGAAGCTACTTCACTTTGATGGCGCCGCCTCGGTTGCAGCTTGCTGCTGCTGTAGTTTCTGCAAGGAGGTGTATTTATCCTGCATCTCTTTTGCCTTCGCGTCATAGTCCTTCAGATGGCCAGGATCGATTTTGGCGTCTTCAATGTAAACCAGTTTCTCGTAGAACCAGGCATTCGCGTAGGTTGGGTCGACCGATATCGCCTTTTGCAGATATTCGTGCGCCTTCTGAACCAATGGCTTCATCTTCTGAAAGACATCAGGAGGAATGGGCTGATGTTTCGTCACATATCCGGCGTTCATATCGTAGGATTCTTTCCAGTAGCCTACGCCCAGCGTGTAGTAAACGTCAGCCTTGGTCTTTGCAGTCGCCGAAGGCAGATTAGCTCTCTTTTCCAACGTTTCGCGTTGGAGTTGCTTGCTTTGCGCAGCCTGCTCGGGGCTGATCCGCGACATTTGATCGTAGATGTTTGCTTTGTATGCAAGCGCCTGATCAATCGCGGTGTCGTTTCCCGGGTTCTTGGCGATGACGTTGTCGTATGCTGCGATTGTTTTCCTGCCCAGGTCTTCGCTGAGGTTCTGATCAAACTGCGCTTTAACGGCCTGAGCGTAGTAAAGCTGAGCATTGGTTAGTTCGGGGCTCAGGTCGAGCGCTTGCGAGAACTTTTCTTCGGCCGTTTGGTACTTGCCTTTGTTGAACTCGCGCACGCCTTCGTTAAGGCTGTTCTTCGCGCGCAGCTTATTGACAACTCCGCACCCGGGCGTCGCAAGCGAAAGCGCGAGCAGCGCCAGCAGGAGGAAATAATTCTTCTTTGTGTTCAAGGCTTGTTCCTCCGTTCTTCGTTAACGCCGGACCCTCCCGAACAAACCGGCGAGGCGTTCATTGAAGATAATCAATCTGTAGGCCGATAGGCTGAGCACCAGCTCCTTTGACCGTATCGATCACTGCGACGATATCACCGTATTGTTTGTCTTTTGGCGCCTTGATGAAGACAGTCTTGTCAGGCCGCTGTTCGAGAAGGTCCTTCAGTGTGGTAGCGAGTTCCTGCAAGGTCATCGGCTTGCTGTTCAACTCAATTTGTTGATCCGGCCCGCTCCCAGTCATCTTGACGTCTACCATCAGCATGTCCGACGGTGGTGTGACGTTCGGCTGGCTTTCCTGCGGCTTTTGTGGGATTTGGGATTCGAACTTCGCTTCCTTCTGCGGCTGTATAACCATGAAAATGATCAGCAGCACCAGAAGCACGTCAATCAGTGGAGTGACGTTAATGTTGGGCGGCGCCATGCCCACCTTTTTCGAGCGAATTCCTTCTTCGACTTCACCGTGTGCCATGTTTCACGCAGCGCCCGTCCATTGAACAGGCAGCAGCCTCCTTGATTTCGACCAATGTTGTGCGGATGCCGGCCGAGCGGCATCCGCTCTTCAACGCTTCCACGACAATGCTACTTCGGTAAACAATGTGCGGCTACTTACCCCCGGATGCTCCAGGCTGAGTCTTCTCTTTTTCAGCCACGAGCCCGATTCGATCAAACCCTGCATCGCGAATCGAATCGATAACCGAGACAACTGTCCCATATTTAACCTGCTTGTCGCTCTTGATGTAGACTACCTGGTCGGGAGCAGGCTTATCCTTGAGTATGTTCCTGATTCTCGTCGGAATGTCAGCCTGCGCGACCTTATCGCGACCGATGTAGAACTCGTTGTCTTTCGGTATAGCTACAACAGCCGAGGTGTCCTTGATTATGTTCGGATCGGGTTCAGGGTACTTCGATTTCGGCAACGCGACGCTCACACCGCTCTGCAACATAGGCGCTATGACCATAAAAATGATCAACAGCACCAGCATCACGTCTACCATTGGCGTGACATTAATGTCAGCGACGTAACTACCTTCGCCGCTGCCTACTGCCATTCCCATAGCTTTACCTCACTTGAGCTCTCGGCGCTTGATGAAGTAGTCGATCAGCTCCGATGAAGAGTTGTCCATTTCGATCGTGAAGGCCTCAACTTTGTTTGTGAAGATGTTGAATGCCCACACGGCCGGGATCGCCACAAGCAGTCCGAAGGCGGTTTCGATAAGCGCTTCGGAAATACCGCCGGCGACTGCCGCGATGCCCGTTCCTTCAGCGGCCTTCATGCCCTGGAACGCGCCGATGATTCCGATAACGGTTCCAAGCAGACCGACGAACGGCGCGGTCGAGCCGATGGTCGCGAGTCCTGAAAGACCTCGCTTCAGTTCGGCAGTCTTCAGCGCAGTAGCGCGTTGCAAAGCGCGCCGCGCGGCATCCATCGTTGTGCCCGGTATGTCAGATCCGGCCTGATGCGCCTGGAACTCCTGAAGCCCGGCATTGACTACCATCGCGAGGTGCGATTTCTTGTGGCGATCGGAGATCGCAATCGCCTCGTCGATGCGATTGTCGCGCAAGGCAGCCGCTACTTTAGGCGCAAACTGTCGAGACTGATTTCGAGCCGCGTTGAACGTCAGCCAGCGTTCGACCATCACGGCAATCGAGTACATGCTCATGATAGCGAGCACGATCGCAACGACCAGCGCCGGCCATTTCATTTTCTGGATCATGCCCCAGAGTGAAAAGTCCTCGGTGCCGCTTGCCGCGCCCTTGTCACCGCCGGCCTCTTCAGCCGCCTGGAGCAAAAAGAAAGCGAGCTTGTTGCCCGCCAGCCACACATTCGATAGAAGAAGTAGCATTGGTAGAGACCCTCCAAAGTCAAATTTGATACTTGTGCTACGAGGCAGCGAGCCAACTCGCTGCCTCAAACTCTCGAGCTCACAGATTGAAGTTGAACGTGATCGTGCCGATGACTTTCACTGGCACTCCGCTCAACTGAGTTGGACTGAACTTCCATCCTCTGGCGGCGGACACCGCCGCGTCCTTCAGCAGTGGATGTCCTGAAATCGCGCGAGCCGATATCACACTTCCGCCTTCGTCAACGGTAACCTCGACCACAACCGATCCGCTCACTCGAGCTGCCTTGGCAAGCGGTGGATAACTGGGTTCGACGCGTCTTGTAGCTGAGCCCTGAAGCACGCCTCCCGACTTGCGAATGATCTTGGGAGGCTCGGGCTTTTTCTCCTCGGGCGGTGGAGGCGGAGGCGGCTCCGCAGGGCCTACAGGACCGATACCGCCGGGCACGCCGCCGGGCACGCCACCGGGTACGCCGCCGGGCACGCCACCAGGTTGACCGCCTACATCGCTGACGGAGCTGCTTGCAAAGACTGGAGGTTTTGGTGACGGAGCTTTTATTTCTTTAGGCGGCTCCTTGGCAGAGACGAACGCTTCCACCGTGTTGGTCTTCACGACCTTTTGTGGTGCCGCTGCTGGAGGTGGAGGCGGCGGAGGAGGAGGAGGAGGAGGCGCGAGCAGCGTCAACGCGTTGAATTGTTCGTTCAACTTGGCATCGTAAGCGACAATGCCCCACACGATCACGGCTGTTAAGACTGACACCCAGATCGCTGCGGTCACGCTGAAGTATAACCACCGGTTCGATCGCTGCTTTACCGCCGACGATGTTACTAGTTGGTCGAACATTGGACTAACCTCCGGTTATTGCGATGGGTCGGAGAAAATGCTCACCAGGCGCCTATCGAACTCGAAATTCTGATCACAGGAATCGCTCGCTCTTCGGAATACCCTCCGAAAGGAGCTGCCACCATCTCGCTGGAGAGATGGGCTGGCAACAAGCGCCGCATTGATCACTCACACTAAGGTGCTGAAGTCAGGCTGAAAACCGGCTGAGTCTACACTCGCCTTCCCATCTAGTCAAGAAGTTTTCAAAAGTTCCGACGAGTTAGACACCGCACGTCCGGGCTTTGTTCCCGCTGAATGAATTCAGAATCGTTGAACGGCTCGAACACGGATAGTCGGTCGATCCCGTTCTCACGATTCAATTCCAGAGCTTAGACCTTGGCAAGCGTTCGCTCGGCTGCTCTGGTCCTGGCTTCAACCGGACGGCCGCCGCGGCTTCGACCGTGTCCTGTTATGTACTCCCACCATAGCATCATCGGGCTCGCAACTGCGATCGATGAGTAAGTGCCGATGATGATGCCGATCGTCAGCGCGAGCGCGAAGCCGCGCAGAACTTCGCCTCCAAACAAGACAATGGCTACAACCGAAATGAATGTCAGTCCTGATGTAATCACCGTTCTAGACAGAGTCTGATTGATTGAATCATTCGCGATCTGGGCGAGGCTGTCCTTTCGCCGAAGCCTGACGTTCTCTCGGATTCGATCAAACACGACAATTGTGTCGTTCATCGAGTAGCCGACCAGGGTCAGCAGCGCGGCAATGACCGTCAAGCTTATTTCCCAGTGGAACAGGCTGAAGAAGCCGAGTGTTATCAGTATGTCGTGAAACACCGCGAGCACTGCCGCCACGCCGTAGATCCATTCGAACCGAAACGCAATGTACACCAGCATTCCAGCCAGAGCCGCAAGTGTGACGTAAATTGCACGATTGCGGAGATCCTGTCCGACCACCGCTCCAACGACGTCCGCTGAGATCACCGCGAAGTTTCCTTCGGTGAAGTAGGGCTTCATTTTGTCGAGCAGCTCGGCCGATACGTCTTGAGTTTGAAGCAAGCTGATGTCGGTTATGACGCCGCTGCTGTTCTTGCGATAGTCCGCGATCGCTTGAGCTGCTTTGGAGTAGACGTCAGCAGTACTGCCCGCGCCAAGCGGATCGATTCGACGAAGCGCGTCTTCGATCTCGCTGCGGCCAGCCAGATTCAAATCGATTTTGCCCGCATAAAAGCGTTCGAGTAACACCGACTTCACTTTGGTCTGATCGAAGTTTGGCGAATCCTTCACATCGAGCGGAGCCCGCTGAATCACGCCGATGTCTTGAATGAAGCCTTTATTCGCGCCGTCGCGAAGAGTAATGATCTGATCGCCAACCTGGCGATATGGATGCACAGTCGGAAAATACTGATCTTTGATACCGAGTGGATCCACCAGCCGCAGCTCCGCTTCGATGCCGGCGGCATCAACGCTGTTGATGTTGACCGCACCCGCCGATACTTCGCTCGCAGGATCCAGTCGTTGAAGCGCCGCGATGATGTCACGCTTGTCTTCATCAACGCGTCGCTCAGCTTCCGACCCGGCGACAAGCTGCGGCGCGTGAATGAGCAGTTCGTTTGGACGGCTCGTTACCGGCTGAAGCGTGACTTTGCTGGTATCGATTTTCAGCGCGCTCAGGGCGCTTCGAATTTGATCGAGCGACGGCTGCTCTTTGAATCTGACGGTCAGTAAAGTTCCGCCAGTGAAGTCAACACCAAGATTGAAGCCGCGAATCTGAACGGAGATCGCGCCCAACAAGAGCAGGAAGATTGTAATGCCGATGAAGAATTTCTTCGCGTTGATCCAGTCTATTCTCGGATCCCTGAATAGCTCTACCATAATAAATCCAATGATGAATTCTGAATGATGAACGATGAATCCGAAATAAATGTCAGTTCATCATTCATCGTTCATCATTCAGCGTTTAGATGCTCAGCGTCTCCACTCTAGCGCTGCGGTTAAGATGCCACATAAAAATCGTCCTCGACACGAACACGGCCGTGAACAAGTTCGCAAGAAGTCCGGCGACCAGCGTGACGGCGAATCCGCGAATCGGACCCGTGCCGAAGACAAACAAAAAAACAGCCGAGACGATCGTCGTCACGTGCGTATCGATGATTGTGAGGAATGCTTTGTTGAATCCGGCGTCAACCGCCGACGCGATTACCTTGCCGCTGCGAATCTCCTCCCGTATGCGCTCGAAGATCAGCACATTCGAGTCAACAGCCATACCGATCGTTAGAATCACACCAGCAATGCCGGGCAGTGTAAGCGTAGCCTCGAAGATGACTAACGCGGCCAATAGCAATACCAGATTCAGTACTAACGCGAGGACCGCGTTGATGCCCGAGCCGCGATAGTAGAACAGCATGAACACAACAACTGCGAGCATTCCGGCGATCGATGCAGTCACGCCCTGTCGGATCGAATCGGCTCCAAGCGACGGCCCGACTGTTCGTTCTTCAAGGTAGACGGCCTTTGCCGGGAGCGCTCCCGATCGCAGCACAAGCGAAAGATCTTCGGCTGCTTTCTTCGTGAAGTTTCCGGTGATCTGACCGCGATCGTTGATCTGGCTGTTTATGCGCGGCGCTGACTTGACCTCGTTGTTCAAGACTATTGCCAGTTGATCGCCCACGTGTTTGCCGGTCGCATCGCCGAAGCGGCGAGCACCGTCGGTCGTCAGCGAGAAGTCGATCTCATAAGCTGCGCCGCCGTACTGAGACGATCTTGCGGAGGCATCTCGCATATCAAGGCCGGTGACTACGGGATTTTTACCGACAACAACCCAGCCTTCCTGCGACGAACCTCCTGAATCGGGGCGCTCGCGATAGAAGACGGTTTCCCATTGATTGGTGTAGGCGTCGGCGCCTGGCGGTGTCGATTTCGCTGCAGCGTCAGCAGCGTCTTTTGTGGGATAAGGAATCGAAGTGCCCTTGGCGACGAGCTTCAATTCAAGATTGGAATCGGCATTGAGTGTGTTCTTCACGCGCTCGGGGTCATCAACACCCGGCATTTGAATAACGATTTGATAAGTCCCCTCGCCGCCCTGGCGCTGAATGGTCGGCTCGGTAACGCCGAAAGCGTTGACGCGATTCTCAACTATGGCCTTTGCCTGCTCGGTGGCGCGCTCGCGCAGTTGGTTTTGAGTTGCATCGTCGAGCGCGGCGATTATTGAATTCCCTCGCTCGCTGACTTGCCAGCCTTGACCGAAATCGCTTTCGAGCTCTCGAACGATATCCGAATTCCGGGTCGAGTCCGGCACATTGACAACCACTTTGCCCGGAGTGTCGCCATTGATGTCAGCGAAGGGAAGATTCTTTTCCTGAAGTCTACCGCGCGCCGACTCAGCGTTGCGTTGAGTGAGCTTTTGTATAACCTCGTCGGTTTGCACTTGCATGACGAGGTGCGATCCGCCACGCAGATCAAGACCTAGGTTGATGTTCTCGGAGAGATTAGTCTTGATCTGTGACCAGTTTGTGAAGTCTCTTACAGCAGGTTTGTGATGAGGCTTCAGGACGATTCCAAGTCCCGCCAGCGTCACTATAAGTATTATGATGGCCCTGTTTCTGATCTTGCCTTGCATACTATGCTAACCGCCTCACTTGCTCGTTTCTAGTTCCTTCTCTGAAACCTGGAGTCTTGCAATGGCGCTGCGTTCAGCTTCTACCGAAACCGACTGCGCGATTCTCAACTGAACCGTGTCATCCTTGTCGCGAACCGCGACGATCGTCCCGTAGATTCCGCTGGTCGTGACTATTTTGTCTCCGGGCTTGAGCGCTTTCAACAAAGCGTCCCGCTCTTGCTGGGCGAGTCGCTGCTTCTTCTGCTGCGGCCGAATCAACAGAAAATAAAAGATGACAAAGATCAGGATGAATGGCAGCAATTGAACCAGCGAACCGCCTGCCTGAAGGAATGCCAAAGAACCGACGTTCGAGATTATGTTCATTTATTACTCGCCCGCACTTCAAGTGGGAGGGTTCGCCCGCGGGGGCTGCGGTCCGAATTCATGGTGAGGATCAGTCCTGTCCGCGTGCTAGTCCGCTCAGAAAAGAATCACGAAACTCGTTAAAAGTGCCAAGCGTGATAGATTGCCTGATCGAACCCATCATGTCAAGGTAGAAGCTCACGTTGTGCAGTGAGCTTAAGACCGATCCAAGTATCTCTCCGCTCATATATAAGTGCCGCAAGTAAGCTCTCGAATACCTTGCACAGACCGCGCATCCACACGCTTCATCGATCGGCGCTGAATCATCCCGGTAACGCGAGTTTTTTATATTGAGCTTGCCACGGTTCGTGAATAGTTGGCCGTTGCGGGCGTTGCGAGTCGGCATCACACAGTCGAACAAGTCTACGCCAACAGCGACGGCTTCGACGATGTCTTCAGGTGTCCCAACTCCCATCAAGTACCGCGGCTTGTCGTCAGGCATTCGAGGAGCAATGTGGCGCACGACGTCGAACATGGCGGACTTTTCTTCACCAACTGATAGTCCGCCGATTGCGTATCCGTCGAATCCAATCTTGATCAGCGCATCAAGACTTTGCTCGCGCAGGTCAAGAAAGATGCTTCCTTGATTGATTCCGAACAGTGCTTGCACGGGATTAACGATCTTGATGCCGGTTTTCTGGGCCGCTGAAACATCGTCGTGCAGCTCGGCAAGATGCTGTTTTGAGCGGCGCGCCCAACGGTTTGTCATTTCGAGTGAGTGTAGCGCTTCGTCGCGAGTCGCCGGGAATGGAGTGCATTCGTCGAAAGCCATCACGATATCTGATCCAAGCGCAGCTTGAATCTCCATTGATTTTTCCGGCGACAATAAGTGAGTCGAACCATCGATGTGAGACTGAAACTGGACTCCTTCGTCGGTCAGTTTCCGAAGAGAACTGAGGCTGAAGACTTGAAAGCCTCCGCTATCGGTCAGTATCGGCCGCCCCCACGACATGAATTCGTGAAGTCCGCCTAGTTGATTGATCGTCACGTGACCGGGTCTCAAATAAAGATGATACGTGTTGCCGAGTATGATTGCTGCGCCGGCATCCTCGAGCATTTGCTGGGTCAGGCCTTTCACTGTTCCCTGCGTGCCGACCGGCATGAAGGCGGGAGTGTCGAACGATCCATGCGCGGTGTTGGCGCGTCCGGCTCGCGCTCCGGTGACGGCGTCGGTTGCGATTCTTTCGAATGAGAATTCGCTGTTCATTCCAGTAGCGATCTTGCCCGCGCTTTTGATCACCGGCAAGCCGGCTACCACATTTGTTGGAGTCCGCGGCTTATGCTACAAGTTCGTAGTCCCGCCTTCAGGCGGAAGTTTGTATCCGGTTTGCACGAGGACGCAGATTCGATGAAGGACTTCTTCATCAGCTACACGAGCGCTGACCATCACTGGGCGGAATGGATCGCCTGGCAGTTGGAAGAGGCCAAGTACTCAGTCGACATTCAAATCTGGGATTTTGGGACGAGCAAGAACTTCGTCGCTGAAATGGACCGGGCATCGAAGGAAGCCGAGCGCACGCTTGCAGTGCTTACCCCGAAGTACTTCGAGTCGCGGTTCACGCTCGATGAATGGACGGTGGCTTTCCTCAAAGGGAATTTGCTGCCGGTGCGCGTTGCCGACTTCGACGTCGAAGGCTTACTGAGCACGCGTGTCTACATCGATCTCGTCGGAAAAGAAGAGACGGAAGCGAAAGAGGTGTTGCTCACGGGAGTCAAAACCGAGCGCAAGAAGCCTGCGACCGCTCCGTCGTTTCCTCAATCTATGGTTGCTGTGCGAACTACGGTTGCTGTGCGAACAATCGCTACACAGCCTCGCTTTCCCGAAGCCTTGCCGCCGATATGGAACATTCCTCATCAGCGCAATCCCAACTTCGTCGGACGAGACGAATTGCTCGGTCGAATCCGCGAGACCCTGACTTCAGAAAAGGCGGCGGCGCTGACCGCGATTCACGGGCTCGGCGGCGTGGGCAAGACTCAGCTAGCCGCGGAATACGCTTATCGGCACAAGGCGGATTACGAAGTCGTGTGGTGGATCAAGTCTGAAGAACCGGCGACGCTCGCTTCGGATTATTCGATGCTCGCCACGGCACTTGACCTGCCGCAGAAGGAGGAGAGAGAACAGGCGGTGATCGTAGCCGCCGTGCACGACTGGCTGAATCACAATCGCGGATGGCTGTTGGTGTTCGACAATGTGCGCCACGCGGACGACGTGCGCGAGTACCTGCCACAGAACCGCGCGGGTCACGTGCTGATAACGTCGCGCGATCCGATCTGGGGCTCGGTGGCAAAGCCTTTCGAGGTTGAAAAGCTGCCTCGCGAGGATTCGATCAAGTTTCTGCTCGAGCGCACCGGCCAGAAGGATGCGACTGCGGCTGACAGGCTTGCAGCGCAGCTCGGCGATTTGCCGTTGGCGCTTGAGCAGGCTGCGGCTTACATCGATACCACCAGCAAGCCGCTGGCTGAATACCTCGAGCTGTTTCAGAGAAGCAAGGCCGAACTGCTCGCGCGCAACCGCCCGGCGAATTATCCGGACACGGTTGCGACGACCTGGAAGATTTCATTTCAGGAGGTCGAGAGAGAAACTGCTGCGGCTGCGGGGCTGATGAACCTGTGCGCGTTTCTCGCGCCTGATGACATTCCGCTGTCGATGCTGCGCGACGACGCGAAGGACTTGGCGTTAGAGCTAAACGAGGCTGTTGCGGATGAGTTGAAACTTGACGATGCGATTGCGGCGCTACGGCAATACTCGCTGATGGAGAGAAACGAAGATGCGTTGTCGGTCCATCGGCTTGTGCAGTTGGTTGCTCGCGAGCGACTCTCGGAAGACGAGCAAAAGAAGTGGGCCGAGTCAGCGGTGCGAGTCGTGAATGCGGCCTTTCCGGAAGAGAGCTACGATGTGCGAACTTGGACGTCCTGCGCGCGTCTGTTGCAGCACGCGCTGACGGCTGCTGATTTCGGCGAGGGGCTGAAAGTTGCGCCCGAAGCAACGGGACGGCTGTTGAATCAGTCAGGGTTGTACTTTCAAGGCCGTGCGCAATATGCCGATGCAAGAGAGGCATTCGAACGAGCCCTGCGGATTGGTGAAGCTGCCTTCGGCTCCGACCATCCCACAGTAGCGCTCAGAGTCAACAATCTGGCCAGTGTGCTGTATGACCTCGGCGAACTGGCGGAGGCACGCCAATGCTTCGAGCGTGCGCTGCGGATTGATGAAGGTACCTTCGGCCCTGACCATCTCAGCGTGGCAAGAGACGTCAACAATCTGGGCGGTGTGCTGAAAGACCTCGGCGAGTTGCCGGAGGCTCGCCAATGTTTCGAGCGTGCCCTTCGTATCGCTGAAGTGACCTTTGGCCCCGACCACGCTCGCGTCGCGGTCTACGTCAACAATCTGGGCCTTGCGCTCAAAGCCCTCGGCGAACTGACGGGGGCTCGCCAATGCTACGAGCGCGCGCTGCGGATTGATAAAGCTGCCTTCGGCCCTGACCATCCCGAAGTAGCGACCGATGTCAACAATCTGGGTAGCGTGCTCGAGGCCCTCGGCGACCTAACCGGCGCTCAGCCTCACTTCGAACGAGCACTGCGTATTCGAGAGAGCGCTTTCGGCCTTGAACATCCCGATGTCGCTCAGAGTGTTTGGTGGCTGGGCACGCTTATGGAGGCTACCGGTGACGTGGACAGCGCGCGCAAGCACTACGAGCGAGCGCTGCAAATCTACCTGAAGTTTCTGGGTGAGGCACATCCAACCACCGTCAAGGTGCGGGGCTATTTGACAGCGTTGGAAGCAAAGGAGCACTGACGCGGAGAGGTGTCCGACAAGCTGCCAGCTTGTCGTCGTTTCCCGCACGCGCCGCATCGGAGACAACGACAAGCTGGCAGCTTGTCGGACATTTGCGCTGAACCTGCGCACATCTGGTCATTACCCAATTTTCGGAGCAGAGCTGAGCTTGGCTAATCCACGCCGGCTCATTCTGCGCCGGCCGGCTCGCGCTGAACGTCCGCTATGTGATCAGGGAAGACAATCCGATCGTAGACATCGCTCAACTTCAGCGTGCAGCCGATTGAGCTCAACACTACACTCTGTGATAGATCGGTAGCTGTAGCCGCGATCACCCACTGGCCGTTTTCGTCCCGAGCGAAGTGCTCGACCAGCGGCGTGCTCTGAGCCACTACAACGTAGTCCGTAAGCGAGTCGAGATGCATCCGATAGCGCGCGGATTTTTCGGTTCGATCGAAGACCTCTGTGGATGGCGATAAGACTTCGATTATGACCTTTGGATTGATAAGCACATCCCTGTGTTCATCGAGGTACTGAGCTTCACCGCACACAACCACCAGATCTGGAAACGAATACAAACCCTGCGCGCTGTAGCGCGTCTTTGGAACTGGCCCGCTGCGCACTTTCGTGTCCTTCGAAAAGGCACGGCACGGCGTGCCCTTCAACTGCGAGCCAATTTCAATGGTGAGATTAGTGCAGATGGTCCCGTGCGCCTCGCTTTCTCCTGCCATCAAATATATCTGTCCATCAAGGTACTCGCGACGCTCCTGGGATGCGCGCTCCAGCGCCAGGTACTCGTCTTCAGTGTAAAGACCTTCTGGTTTCCGCACACTTGCCATCTCTAACCTCGGCCGCAAGTTCCTCAGAACATTGATTGCGCCGATTATAGACCGACGGTGTCGGTCAGCCAAGCTCGACATCGATAGCGTTTCACCGCTGGACGCATCTTCTTTGTCATCGAAATAGTTCTCGGGCGTGGCGGATGAATTGCGATCCATCGGCGCTCGTCGTAGGATTGGAGCCGATCAATCACAATTTCGGCACGCACGTTTGGATCGATGGTGGACGCTGGTGAGTTATGACGAACGCACTTGAAGGCATTCGAGTACTTGACCTCTCGAGGATGCTGCCGGGACCTTACTGCTCGATGATGCTCGCCGATTTGGGCGCCGAGGTAGTCAAAGTCGAGGAGCCTACACTCGGAGACCCCACACGACGAAGTCCTCCGCTTATCGATGGTAAGAGTGTGTCCTTCAATCAAGTCAATCGTCACAAGAAATCAATTGCAATCGACTTGAAACAGGGCGAAGGCCGCGACATCTTCCTGAAACTGGCTTCCAGAGCCGATTGCGTGTTGGAGCAGTTTCGGCCAGGCGTCGTCAATCGGTTGGGGATCAACTACGCTGCGGTTGCCGAAGTGAATCCCGGAATTATCTATTGTTCGTTGACCGGATTCGGGCAGAACGGTCCGCATCGCGAGCGCAGCGGGCACGATCTCAATTATCTCGCGCTGTCTGGCGTTCTGGGACTGACGACCGATGAACGCGGGAAACCGGTGATACCCGGCGTGCAGGTTGCCGATCTCGCGGGCGGGATGATCGCCGCATTCGCGATCCTTGCGGCTCTGCTTGCGCGAAACAAAACGGGTCGCGGTCAGTATGTCGACGTCTCGATGTTCGACGTGATGCTTTCGATGTTGCCGATTCCCGCAGCTCATCATTTCGCCGGCCAGACAATCGAAGTCGGAGGCAAGTACGTTCTGTCGGGCGCGTATCCTTTTTATAACGTCTACGAGACGAGCGACGGAAAATTCATGACGCTCGGCGCGCTCGAGCCGAAGTTTTGGGCCAACTTCTGCCGCAAGGTTGATCGCGATGATTTGATAGCTCGGCAATTCGATTCAGGCGAGCGCCGTAGCGATCTGTTCAACCAAGTAGAAGAAATTTTCAAAACTCGAACGCGCGATGAGTGGGTGGAGTTGATGCGCGATGCGGACTCCTGCTGCGAGCCCGTGCTTTCGATGACCGAAGCCTTCGAGCACGCGCAGACTCGCGCTCGCGAAATGGTTGAAGAGATGGACGCCGCTGGGGCAAGGCAACTTGGCTCTTCTTACAAGATGAGCGACACACCGCCACGTTGTATGACAACAGCTCCGATGCTTGGCGAGCATACCGACGTGCTGTTGCGCGAGTTAGGATTCGACGACCGACAACTGTCAAAACTTCGCGATGCGCGTGTGATTGGAGCGCAGGCAGCCAGGGATTGAGGTACAACCGAGCCTTAAGAGAATTTGGACTAACGCTTAGCCAGCCGCTTTCGCACTCGGCTAACGACTTAGGCGTGGGACACCACACGTCCGGCTCTGTAATCGGCAAGCCCGGCTTGAACAATTTCGACTATGCGTTTGCGCTCGATCCCTTTGAGTTCGTGTTCAATCTGCGAAAAGGCCTCGGCATCGATGATGACGGCAACTCGGCGGCCGCGCTGGCTGACCACCACCGGACCGTTCTTAAGATTGCCGATGACCTTAGCTGCGTTATTTTGAAGATCGCTGACTGTGACTTGCTTGAACATTGCATTCATCGATGGTGCTTATTCTGCAAATGATAGTTTAGATTTGTATCGACACACAAACCAAACCGCAAGAAGCCGGGAGGTGTTGATGGATTACACGCTTACAGAAGATCAGGAACAATTGCGAAGACTCGTCGGAGAGTTTGTCTCGCGAGATGTTAAGCCGTATTGGGAACAACATGGCTACGAAGATTTTCCGTGGCCGCTCTTTCGAAAACTCGGCGAGCTCGGTCTTGCTGCGATTCCCTTCCCCAACGAATTCGGAGGCGGAGGGCTCGACTACTCGAGCTATGCGGTCGTACTGGAAGAGCTTTCGCGATTGGGCAGTCACCTCGGCGGAGTGCTTGCCGTTCACGGACTACCTCAATTGATCATCAACCACTTCGGGACAGACTCACAAAAGAAAAAATATTTGCACTCGCTGGCCGCCGCGGAATTGCTTGGCGCTTTCGCTTTGACCGAGCCGCACGCCGGGTCTGACGCCGCAAATATCAACACCCGAGCCGAGCTTCGCGGCGACAAATACATCCTTCGCGGTCAAAAGATCTGGATCACTCACGGCGGCGAAGCGGATGTTTATATCGTGATGGCTGTTACTGAAAAGGGAAAGGGCTCCAGGGGCGTCAGCTCTTTCATTGTCGAGAAAGGAAGCACCGGTCTTGCGTTCGGCAAACGCGAGCGGCCGATGGGCTTGCCTCACCACACTCGCGAAGTATTCTTCGAGGATTGCGAAGTGCCTCGCGAAAACTTGATTGGCCGCGAAGGCGAAGGCTTCAAAGTCGCGATGACCGCTCTCGATTCCGGACGCATTACCGTCGCCGCGACTTCAATCGGTACAGCGCAGCAAGCTTTCGATCACGCGCTGCGATACTCGACCGAGCGCAAGGCATTCGGCCAGGCGATAAGCGACTTTCAAGGCATTCAATTCATGCTTGCCGATATGGCGGCGTCCATCGAAGCCGCGCGTTTGGTTATGCGCAAGGCAGCGTGGCTGCGCGATCACAACCTGCCCTTCAACATCGAGGCTTCGATGGCGAAACTGCTGGCGACGGATTGTTCGATGAAAGTTACAACGGACGCAGTGCAGATCTACGGCGGCTACGGCACAAGCGAAGATTATCCGGTGCAGGCTCTTATGCGCGAGGCGAAGATCGGACAGATCGTTGAAGGCACAAATCAGATTCAGCGAATGATCATCGCTCGCGAGTTGTTGAAGAAGTTCAAGCAATAGGAGGCGGCCGGCAGCCATCCTTCAATAAGCCTTGGCCACTTTACTCGTCAAGAAACCTCAACAAATCAGCGGTTTAGTCCGATCTGCGCCCGCCCTTCAACCTTGAACAGAACCGTTCAAGTTTAGTTCAAGAATCCTTCAACTCCCTTCGGTTACTCTGCCGCCCGACAAGTTGAAACAGGCTTAAGACCGCTAGAAAGCGGGATTTCAAGAGCCTGAAATCGATTTGAACCAGACTCGGGTTCGGCTGCACACGGCCAAAAATATGCCGCTTCGCTTCTTCAAAAGGAGATTTCAAACCATGACCAGGAATAAATTTCGCTACGCGATTCTTTCGCTTGCTGCCGCTCTGGTGATCGGTTCGTTACTGGTTGGACGATCCCTGCTGACCCCGTCGGTCAGCGCGCAAACGACGCTCAAGTCGATAATCGTCGAGCTCAAGGGCGATCCCGTAGTCGTTGCACAAGCGAAGGCCAAAGCCGCTGGTCGCAGTTTCAACGTTGATACATATCGGCAGCAGGTCATCGCCGAGCAGCAGCAGTTCCTTACTAATCTCTCACTCGCCGGAGTGCCTTACGCAATCTCGAGTGTAGCCGCGCCCAACGGACCGGTCACGCCGACAATTCAATTCAAATTCAACTATGTCTTCAACGGAATCGCGATGGACGTGCCCGAGCAAACTCTTCCGATCTTCGACAAGCTTCAGGACGTTCTGACCGTTCATGCTAATTTGCCCGTCGCCTTGCATCTAGATCACGCAGTTGACTACACAAGAGCGCCGCTGGTTTACGGCAATCCTCCGCGACTGACTCAGTTCGACACTTTGAACACGGGCGGGCTCGAAGGCGACGGCGTGAACATCGCTGTCGTAGACACGGGCGTCGATTGGAGCCACGAAATGTTCGGAGGCGATCCGACTCCACCGCAGTTTGGAGCAGCGCCCCCGGTCGCCGCGCTCAACACAAACAAGAAAGTAATCTACTACATGAATTTCACCGCCGGACCGGTCGGCGTCGGCGATGACTTCGGTCATGGCACGCACGTCGCTGCCGATTGCGCAGGGTACAGAGGCTTCGCTCCCGGTCCTGACGGCATACCAATGACGGCTGACGACGTGGCTATTCACGGAGTAGCGCCTCAAGCGAAAATAATGGCTTACAAAGCGTTGACCGGAGCAGGAACCGGCGTGACCGCTTCGATCATCGCGGCTATCGAAGACGCAGTTCAGCCGCGCACGATTACCAATCAACCCAAGCCTGTTGCTCACATCATCAATCTCAGTCTTGGCGGAACAGGCAACGAGAATTCCGCTGACTCAATCGCATGCGACAACGCGGCCCTAGCGGGAGTCATCGTCGTTGCATCCGCGGGCAACAGCGGACCCGGTGAAGGAACAGTCGGCGATCCCGCTGCCGGACGCCGCGTCATTGCGGTTGGCGCGAACCTCGATCCCGGAGCCGCGCCAAACAGCGTCGATACCATCGGTGGAGGCCGCACGCAAATGCGAGCGTTCCCGCTCGACGGAGCTCCGCCGGTCACTGCCGACATCACTAACAACTACGTTTATTGCGGATTGGCTGACACTCCCGATCAGGTGCCGGATTCGGTGAGCGGCAAGATTGCTCTCGTTCAGCGAGGAAGCACTGAAACCGATCCCACTGGAACTGCGGCAACGGGCTTGTTCTCAAACAAGGCTGCCATAGTCGCAGCCAAGGGAGCCATCGCCGCGCTCATCTACAACAACGTTGATGGCGAGCTCACAGCGGCGACCACTCGCAAGGCAATAATCCCGGTGCTCGGGATGTCGAAATCCAACGGCGAATATCTGAAAGCGATCATCGGATCGACGGCTTCCGGAGCGATTTCTGCGCAGCAAATCAGAATCAACAAAGCGTTGTTGTTCGATCCATCGATGGCGGACTTCAGCTCGCGAGGTCCATTGGCATCGTTCGCGCAGGTCAAGCCAGACGTGACCAACCCGGGTGTTTCGATCCTTTCAGCAACGGTCGCAGTCGGGGGCGCAGAAACGAATCAAGCGACGATGTTTGATCCGACTCGTTACATTTCCGCTTCGGGGACAAGCTTCAGCGGTCCGATCACCGCAGGCTGCGCCGCGTTGATTCGCCAGAAGCATCCGGACTGGACCCCTTCGATGGTGCGAGCCGCGCTCGTGAATTCCGCGACGAATCTTCGGCAGGCGAACGGCACGCCGATCGCCGACGGCTCCAATTCAATCAACGAGCAGGGAGGCGGATTGGTCGACGCGTTCGGTGCGGTGAATGCGAAAGCGGTAATGGGAGTTGGTCAACCAGCTCCAGCCGGCCAGCCTCAAGGACGCACATTTGGAATTTTGGCGGCAACTTCGCCAGGCAATCCGGACTTCACGCCCAGCTACAGCTTCGGTGCGGTGCCGATCGCGAATGTAATCGGCTCGGCTACGATCTCGCAGACCGCGACGATTTTCGACGCGACCAGCGGCGCCGGCGCAGGCACTTTTCAACTCACGGTTGTTCCCATTCGCAACGTTGATCAAAGCGGATTCAAAGTCAGCACCACCGATACAAACGGAAACGCGATTTCGGCAGTGACCGTTCAGCCGGGCGGCTCCGCGAGCTTCAATGTTAAGACGGAAGCAAACGGGCTCTCGCTCGCGGACGCGACACAAGCTCAGTGGTACGTCGTTGCGACGCGGACCGATGGCGGTCAGCGGCTCAGGATGCCGTTCTACTACCGCGCAGTGAGACCAAATGTTTCGGTCGGCGCTCCCACTTTCGCCCCCGCGACTGGCAATGAAGTGAGTGGCAATCCTCCAATCGACATCGATGGAAACTACACCCTCTCATATTCATACTCCGGCTCGCCTGCGCCCGCTCAATTCAGAGTTGAAGAGCAAACGAACAACGGCGCGTTCACCGGACTGGGCGACGTGCCTCAAACGAGTTTTGGAATCAGCGGTCGCTCAAACGGTGTTTACAACTATCGCGCGTCGGGTTTGTTCACGGTTCAGTACGGTTTATTACAGGGACCGGTAAGCGCGATACAAACGATCCAGGTCGATCGCCGTGTCGAATCAGACGTGACGTCGATGATTCAGACCGCGATGTCCAACGTGAGCTTCGCGGCGTCCGTCTTCGAGTTCGATCAGACGCTGAAGAACACCACGACCGGCACGACGATTCTGCCGCCGCTGCGCTTAAACATAGTTGCGATTCAATCAACCACCGGCACGGTGCGCGCGTCGAACGCAGACAACGGCGGTAACGGAGTCGAAAGCTCGGCGATGTGGGACTACTCGAACACGCTTGGCGCGGATCGAGCGCTCACGGCGGGAGAAATCAGCGCGGCGCGTCACTTGAAGTTCAGCGACCCGGCTTCCGAGTTGTTCAACTTCACGGTCGTGATCAAGGGCAACTTCCCCGACCCGGCTTTCGCAACGATGTCGGCAACCGGCGGAGGGCGAGGCGAGCCGCGACGATTCAAGTTGAGGCTGCGTTTCGTGGCGGATCCCACGACGCGCTCGGTCCAACTCTTGGGCGCCGAGTAGCGGTTCAGGGCGACGCTTAACCGCGTCGCCCGTTTTTTCGCGTCCAGCCGTTTCAAGTTTAGTTCAAGAATCGGTCAACAGGTCGGACTTATGCTGAACCCGATCAAGAGAGGAGCCGGTCTGATGAAACTCCAAACGCGCAAAGTGACAGTTCTAGTGAGCATTGTCGGCGTGCTGTTAGCCGCAGGCGCTGGGGCGACGAAGATCGCCGCGACGCATTCGTCTACTGATACCGGACCGGCTGTTGTAGCGACGGTCGAAGGCAAGACGATCTCAGCGAAGATTTATCGAATGTACCTGAAGAACGGAATAGAAGCCCTGGGCTTGAATGACAAGACTGATGAAGGCCGTCGAAAAATCGAGCTGCTCAAGGAAGGAATCATTTCCGAGCTGATCGATCGCCGCCTGATCGATGCGGAAGTGGGCCGTAGAAACTTATCGGCGCCCCAAAAGTCAGTGGCGGCGGCTTACGAGAGATCAGTTGCAGAGATGGGAGGCGAAGAGAGCTACCGCAAATATCTTTCCGAACACTCACTGACCGATGAAGAATTTCGCCAGACGGTTTCAGATGAAGTTGAGAGTCAACTGCTTCGAGGAGAGCTCGACAAAGAAGTCTCAGTGACACAGTCCGAAATAACCGACTTCTTCAACACTCAGAAAAGCAATTCAGCGTTTGCGGGCATTTTCATTCAGCCCGAGCGCGTCCACGCTCGACACATATTGATCAACGCGCGTCGCTCTCAAATCGCATCCGAGATTCAGTCTACGGGCCCGCTGAGCAAAGCAGAGGTCGATCAGCGAGTGTCTGCCGAGATGGCAAAAAGAAAAGACCGCGCGCTTGCGGTTTTGGCGCGGTTAAAGGGAGGCGCTGACTTCCAACAGCTTGCCGCGCAGTATTCAGAAGATCCGGGGACCAAAAACCGCGGCGGCGATCTTGGCTTTTTCGGCCGCAACACTCACGCTGCGCGCTTTGACGAAGCGGCGTTCGCGCTGAAGCCCGGCCAGCGTAGCGACATTGTTGAAACCGAGTACGGCTATCATATCATCCAGTCGATCGAGCACCAGGTCGAGCGCACACGAACTCTGGATGAAACGCACGACGCGATCAGGCAACGGTTGCTCAGCAACAAGCAAGCCGCCCACCTGAAAACATGGCTTGAGGCGCGACGCCGCGAAGCTGACATTCAAATCGACCCGTTCTATCGGACAGCTCAACTTCAATCGTCTCTGAAGAGAGGTGACTAGTCTCGGCGTGAGCCGAAAGGAGCACACAAAAATGAAAAGGACTTTCATTACAATTTCCGCTTTCGTTCTTGCGCTGGCTTTTCACGCGAACATCACGATCACGCGAGTGGCGGCTTCGGGATCTCACGTCGATCCGATGCTTCAAACTTTGTTTGCAGAGCGTCAGCTCGGCGCAATAGTGCCCGCGGTCATTACCTATAATCACGCGCCGGGCGCGCTCGACTTTGGCAGGTTGCAATCAGCCGGAATCAAAAAAGGTTTCGCACTTCGCGCGCTGCCGATGGTGATCGTAGATCTCAGCGCTACCGAACTTGCAGTTGTGCGCTCGCAGCCAGGAGTCGTTTCGGTGTGGGCCAATCGCGTAATGAAGCCCCTGACAAATGTGAGCCGTCCGTTCATCGGGGTGCCGCAGCTGATGGCGGACCGTGAAGTCACCGCTAAGAACACAAACAATCCAGGTTTCCCGATCTCCGGCCAGGGAATTGGTATCGGCTACGTCGATACCGGAATCGACGGCACAAACAAGGACCTGCAATTCGGAACCAAGACGGTTCAGAACGTCATTCAACCGCTCGCGCAAGGCGTTGTCTCGGACGGAGGACTCGTCGTAGGTGTAGGCATTTCGATTTCCGACCTGATCCCTGCGGGCTTCGTCCCGCCGATCTATGTCGAGAATGTTCCTTTTTCAGATTGTGAGTCAGGCCACGGTACTTTTGGATCGGGAGTAGCAGCGGGCCTTGGAGTGAACTCCGGCAACTTCTACGGAGGAGTCGCTAAGGGCGCACATTTGGTCGGCGTTAATTCGGGCGACGATCTCGGGCTTCCGCTTGTTGCGATTCTTGGCGCTTACGATTACCTGATGGTCAACCAGTTCGCCTACAACATTCGAGTCATCAACAACTCGTGGGGCTCGTCACTGGCCGATACTGAAATTGACCCGAACAATCCGATCAACGTTGCGACGCGGTACGCGCACGACAGAAACATCACCGTGGTGTTCGCTGCCGGCAACTCGGGAACCGCCGCGGATGCGATCAATCCTTACTCGACGATGGCGTGGACAATTTCGGTAGCGGCGGGTGAGAAGCAGGGACTCGGAACGCCTGCAAGCTTCTCGTCGCGCGGCGTCGACAACGGGCCGAACCCGGACACAGCCGGCATGCCTGCGGATCCAAACGCGCCGCCCAACCTTCGTCCCGACATTACGGCCCCGGGGGTCGACATCAAGAGCTGCCGTAGTCGAGGCGTAGGAATCGAAACAGTCGCGGGAACCCTCCCGATCTTCGTTGGATCAAACGACCTGACGACGATACCTCCGGGATTCCTGCCGTTCTACACAACATCACAGGGGACGAGTTTCTCTTGTCCTCACGTTTCGGGTGTAGTCGCGTTGATGCTCGAGGCGAATCCGACTCTGACGCCTGACGATGTCGTAACGCTGTTGAGACAGACGGCGACGCCGATGCCTTACGATCAAGTCGTAGTCGGCGCGGGCTACGCCGACGCGCACAACGCAGTGAGAGCGGTGATGGGCCTTGCTCCTGTAGCTCACCCCGCGGTGTTGTTCCGCCAGCCGAACGATCCAAAAATCTTCGATCCGGCCGGCGATCAACTTGGCACAAATGCGCAAGACATCATAAGCGGTGATTTTGCTTACGATTCGGCCGCTCGTCAAATAGTCTACTCGTTGACGCTCGCGGATCTCTCGCAGAAGACTCCCGACAACCGCTGGACCATGAGCTCGGATTTCGGGACGACAACCGTTTTCGTGACGACTGCCATCGATGAAACCGGCGCGATCACGTTCAACTACGGAAAGATTACAACATTGGCCACAGGAACGCGGAATCAATCGACGCTCGGGCCGGCAGATTCGGGACAGATTAGCGGCAACACAATCACCGTTCGAGTTTCGATCGACAAGATCAACGCAGCGGTCGGGTCAGATGTGTTCGGCACGACGTCGACCAACACTCAAGCGATCGCTCAAATCCTAATCGGCACATCGGTAAGCGGAGGATTGTTGTTCCCCGCTGACACCGCGAGCGGCTCGGACTATGTCGTTGGTCCGTAACAGTCCTGGCGATAAAGAAGTTTGACGGACACTTTCGAAGGAGAGAAAAGTCATGATGCAGACTCTACGACGTATCACAGTCACCACGATTTTGATTTGCGCCGTCAGCGTAGCGGCTTCGGCGGCGAAGCTCAGTCCATCACTGGCAACTCAGCTTAAAAGCCTTCCTGATACCGCGAGCGTCGGTGTTGTGATCGTGTCCTTCAACACGAGCAGCGGTCTGAGCGCTTCGCATCTTAATGTTCTGCGCAGCGTCGGGATTATAAACGGAGTCACGCTACAACAACTCGGGATGGTCGCGGCCGTCGCCAACGCGGGCCAGGTCAGAGCGCTCGTGAATAGCTCCGTCGTGCGATCGGTATGGTCGAACGATGCTCTTATCATGTACCTGAACCAGGCTCGCGTGTTGTGCGGGGTCGATCGACTTCGCATCGACCCTGCCTTTACGAAGGCGAACCTCGGTTTGCCGATCAGCGGGCAAGGCAACTTTTCAGCGGTAATCAATGATACCGGAATCGACGGCACGCATCAGGACTTGAAGTATCCGAATCACGTCATCCAGAACGTCCAGATCGTCACAGACGATTGCGTGCTGTCACAAGGATCGCCTACGCCTCCGTGCGCGACCGATCCTTCGGGAAGGTTCACACCGCTGCTGACTGTTGAGAACGTCCCGGACACCGACACTCACGTCGGACACGGCACGCATTGCGCTGGAATCGTCGGCGGAACTGGTCAGGCGTCGGGCGGCCTCTACGCTGGAGTCGCGCCGGGAGTGAATTTGATCGGCTGTGGATCTGGAGCGGGATTGTTCGTGCTGAGTGCGCTCGGCGGATTCGAGTGGTCGCTCAGCAATCAGTTCCAATACAGGATTCGCATTATCTCAAAC